>ENA-OQHL01001281-OQHL01001281.1-human-gut-metagenome-genome-assembly--contig:-NODE-1281-length-13293-cov-1.998861_pt1 | contig 13293 bp, 14 predicted proteins | sample MGYA00242565_ERZ504723 | MGnify/ENA primary metagenome ERZ504723 (study PRJEB26092, sample SAMD00036211) | human gut metagenome | host: Homo sapiens | study: EMG produced TPA metagenomics assembly of... | reverse complement strand
AAAGAGTTAATTAAGATTTGTGATAATTATACCGAGGCGCTTCGGTTGACCCCGGAATTATTGTCGTTGCCCAATCGTCCGGATGCGTTCTTCGCCGTAAATGATGAGACTGCTATAGGGGTGCTGAATGTTGTCAAGGCCAAGGGATTGAGGATACCCGATGAGGTTTCGATTTGTGGGTTTACGAATAATAGCTTAGCGGAAGTTAGTGATCCCCTGCTGACCTCCGTGGATCAACATGGTTATGAGTTGGGAGCTATCGCTATGCGTTTACTGATAGAACGTTTGAATGGCGTGCGTGACGGGGATCGTATCGTGAGCAAGATTATCAAGACAAATCTGGTGGTGAGACAGTCTACCCGTTAAAAAAGTAGCTTCCGAAAACGTTTGCTCTACTTCTTTGCATGAATTTGAATAGGGACGACGTCCTGTTTCGGAATAATTCCGTATGTTTGTCACCAAACAAATAAATACCTTAAAAAACATAATTCTCATGAAAACAAAACCATTTTTGAGTTTTTGGCAAATTTGGAATCTAACTTTCGGTTTCTTGGGCATTCAATTCGGTTTCGCCCTTCAGAACGCAAATTCAAGTAGAATACTTCAAACCTATGGAGCGGATGTAGAGCAACTATCCTTATTTTGGTTAGCGGCTCCGCTGACAGGTATGATCATACAACCTATCATTGGTCATTATTCCGACCAAACATGGTGCCGTTTAGGACGTCGGCGTCCGTTTTTTCTGGTAGGAGCTATCTTTACGACGATTGCCTTGATATTGATGCCGAATGCGGGATTGTTCTTGTCACCCGGTACAGAGACGGCTATTTTATCTCCCGTATTGATTGGTGCGGGTATGTTGATGATCATGGATGCTTCCATCAATGTAACGATGGAGCCTTTCCGTGCCTTGGTAGGGGATATGCTACCCGATGAGCAGCATACGACTGGCTTCTCGATCCAGACTTTCTTGATCGGCATCGGTGCTGTCGTTGGTTCCTTGTTGCCGAGTATTATGAATAAGGTGTTTGGTTTATCTAATACGGCGGTTGCTGGTGAGGTTGCCGATAATGTTAAATTCGCCTTTTATGCCGGTGCGGCGATTTTATTAGCGAGCGTATTATGGACAATTTTTAAGACAAAGGAATATTCCCCAGAAGAGATGGCTGAGTTTCGGCTTTCCGGTGGTGAGGTCATTGAAAAAAGGCGGGATAGCAATGGTTTTATGGAGATCATGCATGATATCTTTCATATGCCTAAAATAATGTTACAGTTAGGTTTATGCCAGTTTTTCGCTTGGTTTGCCTTGTATTCCATGTGGGTTTATTCTACGCCTGCTATCGCTGAACATGTATATGGGGCAACAGATCCTGCTTCCGCCGAATATGCGATGGCTGGCGATAAGGTAGGTGAGTTATTCAGTATCTATAATTTTGTGGCGATGTTATTCGCTTTATTATTGATCCCGATTGCCCGTCATTTAGGTCGGAAAATGACTCATGCCCTCTGTTTATGCCTAGGAGGGGCAGGGTTGGTTTCTCTCTATTTGTTGAATAACACAGGAATGATGGTCTTTTCTATGATTGGCATCGGTATAGCGTGGGCAAGTATATTGGCGATGCCTTATGCTATTCTTTCCGATAGTCTTCCCGCTGATAAGATGGGTACTTATATGGGTATATTTAATTTCTTTATAACGATACCTCAGATCACGAATGGAATCATTCATGGATGGATTGTACGTAATGTTTATCATGGGCATGCCGTGTTCGCTTTGTTAACGGGAGGTGTTTTCTTGTTTTTCGCCGCCGCCGCAGTTAGTCTTGTCAAAGAGAAAAAGTTCAGTAGAAAAGTGTAAGGTATATAAGTCCGGTTTCCTGTTGTCAAGCGTAAAAACGCTATACCCAAGTCAAACAGCAAGTTATTATAATGTAGGTAGAAAAACGTATCTCAGATAATCCCGGGTCACCCCGGGACAACAACAGGAAACCAATGGACTAACTACTAAAAGGCTTCTTCCTCTTCCTTTTGGCGTGATCCTATGACGCGAAGAACTAACATCGCTACCGTAATCACACCGAGGGATCCCATGGTTACGTTTTTAGTAACCTCATTGTCAAATGTTGTAGTTCCGACTAATACCAATACGATAAATGAAACCATCATGATTGCATCAGCCAAATCCTTATTTATTCTCATGATCTTCTTATTTTTTAGGATTCGATAATTGTTGTATTTATTATTCTTTTCCAAGACTTCCTCTTCCGATGACGTCCCGGTACTACTCAGTCCTTTCATTATGCCATATAGACCAACACATAGAGTACCCATAACTACTACTAATTTAATATAGTCGTTAGGGATGATAGAACTGCATGCGAATACACAACCTGCGATTGTTAGAAGAACATAAAGATATATACGTATTTTACCTGATTTATTAGTTGTCATAATTGTAATTTTTAATTGTTTATAATAATGTAAATGGGCAATAACTCCCCGGAAATATTGATTTAATAAATGCAATATTCCTACCGATAAGACATATCAATGACTTACCGAAAGATACAAATATGAAACAATTAAAAACTAAATAATGAGTTTTCGTAGGGCAAAGACATGCTCTCCCATACGACACAGAAGTGTGGATAAATTTATGATCTGATAAGTGGATATATGTTGAGATACTCTATGAAGTTGATTTACTCCTCTCAAACGCATGTCTTGAAGGGATTTCTCCATATTTTTCCATATCCGTATTTCGATAGTGTTGTTTGCCGTTTGTGAAATCCTGCGGGGAGTTAAGCAGTTACTGCTTTTCAGCTCGTTACTTAATACTTCGAAACGACGTTGGGCATCTGCCGTGTTTTTTTCTTTCATAACGGCCTCTTTAGTCGCAGACATAACCTCATCCATACTCTTTGTTCCTTCTTCGGGAGCAAACAGCATGAAGCTAATCAACAGACCTAATATGAATAGAAAATTCTTCATGGCGCAAATATACAAGTTATTTCTTTAGATAATAACAACAGTATATGTTATTTGTTTTTTATTTTTGTAGTTATTTTAAGAATAAAACAATAGAATGGAGAATAACAGATCGAGAATTCAAGCTTGGTTAGAGGCGGCACGTCCGAAAACGTTGCCGGCATCATTTAGTCCGGTATTAGTTGGGTGTGCGCTGGCTTACAGGGATGGAGTATTTAAATTGGCTCCGGCGATCCTTTGTGTTTTGGTGGCTTTACTTGCCCAGATAGCCAGTAATTTTGCCAATGATTATTTTGATTTTAAGAAGGGGGCGGATAAGGAGGACCGGTTAGGCCCGGAGCGAGCGGTGGCTTCCGGTTGGATAACTCCTAAGGCAATGCTATGGGGGACTTTTATCACGTTGGGGCTTTCTTGTCTATGTGGCTGTTTCTTGTTGTTCTTTGCCGGCTGGGAGCTCATCGGTGTAGGAATTGCTATTGCGATTTGTGTCTTGGCTTATTCAGCAGGGCCATTTCCTTTGGCTTATAACGGGCTGGGGGATGTGTGTGTCGTATTGTTTTATGGGATTATTCCGGTTTGTTTTACGTATTATGTACAAGCATTATCGTTTTCCTTATTGTCATTCTTGCTTTCGTTGTCATTGGGGCTGTTGTCCGCTAATATTTTGATCGTGAATAATTACCGGGATTATGAGCAAGATAAGGCGGCTCGTAAACGGACTACGATTGTGCTATTCGGGCGTACGTTCGGGTTGGTAACTTATTTGCTGAACGGTATATTGGCTTTTTTGATCACGCTGCCTTTATTGATGGATGCCTCACCTTGGCTTGTTTGTTTATTCGCGGCTTTTAGCGTGTTGTTTGCCGCCACATGGCTGGAGATGAAACAGTATCAAGGCCGTGAGCTTAATAGAACTTTAGGGCATACGGCACGGAATGTATTTATCTATGCCGTGTTGCTTTCAGTTGTATTGTTATTTGGTTCTTAAGATGTGCCGTGCTTTGAACAATCGCTTGGCCTCATGGAGATTTTTCTGTATGTATTTGGACAGGATAATCAATGTAACCGCTACGATAATCAGTAAGATTCCTAAAGCGAGGTGAGGGGTGAAAGGCTCTCCAAAGACTAAAACACCTACGCAGACGGCTGTCACGGGTTCTGTTGCTCCCAGTACGGAAGTTAGGGTGGAACCGATATGGTGTACGGCTTGTACCAATGTAATGTTAGATACTACGGTTGGCAAGAAGGCTAATAAGACGAGGTTAATAAAAGAGGGCAGGTCTGGAATGGGTTGGATTCCTGTTCCTGCCTGTGCTTTTATGAAAAATAAAGAGGTACTGACGATAAATACATAGAACGTAAGTTTTCGTCCCGGCATATCATGTACCCTCGATTTATTGACGGTGACGATATAGAGGGCATAAGCGACGGCGGAAAGTAATACGATGATTACGCCTAGCCCGTTTAATCGCATCTCTCCTCCATCAATGGATAGACGGGCTACTCCACAAATAGCGAGCCCGATCGCCAAGAGCGTAATCCATGATGTTTTTTCTTTGAATACAAACAGCATGAATAGGGTTACGAATATCGGATAGGTGAAATGTAGAGTCGTGGCGATTCCCGCCGCCATAAAATTATAGCCCCAAAACAGGAACATTGCCGAGCCTGTATAAAAAGCACCCAATAAAATCAATATCGGTAGGTTTCGCATCTCTGTTCTGAAAGATTCCTTTTTTGCTAGAAGCATACCCGATAAGGCGATGGCCGCGAATAAGAAACGATAGAACAATATCGAATCAAACCGCATACCCTTCTCCATAAGAGGCAATGTAAACAAAGGGATTAAACCGAATGTAACAGAAGTCGCTATTCCATAAGCGAAACCTTTTAGATTATTATTCATATTATACTTTTTGATAAAATGACCGCAAACATACAAAAAAGTCTTGAAATAACATGGGGTTAAAATGCCCCTGCTACTTTTGTGGCATTATATGCTAAATGTATAAAGAGAAGGAATCGCTCTCTTACTAATAATGTAAATAAGAACTTTCATCAATGTGAAATATCCTCTATCGTCGGATTATGGCAAGTCATACCTCCATCAGAGATGATAGTCTGTCCGGAAATGTAACGGGTTAAATTGACGACGTCAGCTTTGCTCATACCATAAAGAGTTCCCCGGAAATCTCCTGTCAATCCTCCAATGGAGGCTACGTTTACGATGCTTCCTTTTCCTTTTACGGTCATTGAAGGTAAGGCGGCACGTAGGGTCGCTAGCATGTCCAATGCCGCTTGCTCCGCCGGTAATAAGTGCTGTTTGTCTATCTAAAATTTCTTTTCTTGAAAACATCCTTTTCCTGTCGCTTGTTTTTATCAAAAATGATACTTATGAGACATTTCTTTATTTTATTTGCGATTGCCGGCTTGCTTATTAATCCTTCCGCTGCAGAGGCTTGCACCGGTATTACCTTAAAAGCAAGGACGGTACGACTATTGTAGCACGTACGATAGAATGGGGTGGAAGTAATTTGAACAGCCAGTATGTCGTGGTTCCAAGAGGATACACCGAACGATCGTATACTCCGAATGGGGTTGATGGAATGACTTTCACGGCACGTTATGGATATGTGGGCTTGGCAGTGGAGCAAAAGGAATTTATCGCCGAAGGACTCAATGAGGTTGGGTTATCGGCTGGATTGTTTTATTTTCCAAAGTACGGTGAATATGAGAAATATAATGCCGCAGTTCGGGATAAAAGTATCTCTGATCTGCAATTAGTGTCTTGGTTGTTGGGGGAATGTTCAAATGTAGAGGAGGTGAAAGAGGCTGTTAAGAAAGTGCATGTTATCAATATAGATCCCCGTGCGTCTACCGTTCATTGGCGGTTTGCCGAGCCGTCGGGACGTCAACTGGTTCTTGAGATTATTAAGGGTGAGCTACACTTCTATGAGAATACGTTAGGAGTTCTGACTAATTCTCCCAGTTTCGAGTGGCATCTGACGAACCTGAATAATTATGTTAATCTTTTCCCGGGTACGGCCCCCAATCAACAATTAGGAAATATCGAGTTGTCTTCATTTGGTGCGGGAAGCGGTTTCCTTGGGATTCCGGGCGACGTAACTCCACCGTCACGTTTCGTTCGTGCGGCTTTTTACCAAGCTTCGGCCCCACAACAAGAAACCGCATTGGAAACGGTCTTCCAGTGTTTCCAGATATTGAATAATTTTGATATTCCCGTAGGGATCGAATTCCCATTAGGGCAAGTACCTTGCGATATACCGAGCGCTACTCAATGGACTTCGGTTACGGATATGCGAAACCAGTGATTTATTACCGTACGATGTACAATAGCATTATTCGGAATATAGATTACGTTCCATTGATTTCTCCACGGTTCGTTATCGTGCGGTATCCATGGATGGGACGAAGCGACAAGCGGTTGAAACGATCAAAATAGAATAGGCAGTGAGCTCTTTGGGGGATATCTCGTAAGTCAATAGGATAGGTGATAAAACTCAATGGAATAGGAAACATAACTCAATGGATTACGTTCCCTATTCTATTGGGTTTCGACTGATGATCTAAATCTTATAATAGTAATCCGGCCGCAACTTCCTCCGCAACTGCGTCACCTTTTAGTACAGATACTAAAGCTAGGCCAAAATTGAATACCAGCCCGGTCCTCTACGGTTACCACATTTCCATCTACCTCGACAGCCTCGCCTGTTACGGTGGCACCAATCAATTTCGGTTCGAACCCGGGGTAGCAAGTGGCTTTGCGACCTTTTAACAAACCTAGACCGCCTAATACCATCGGAGCTGCGCAGATAGCCGCTACGATACGTCCTTCACGGTATTGTTGTAATAAGACTTCTTTCACCGGTTCCGAATTGTTCAAGTTGGATGCTCCGGGCATGCCTCCGGGTAAGATCAAGGCATCAGCATCCGAAAGATCGATTTCGGTAAATGTGGCGTCAGCCGTATATTCCATATTGTGAGCGCCAATCACTTTACGGTCGTCTGTGATGGAGACTGTTTTCGTGTCTATACCTCCGCGACGCAAAATGTCTACGGTTCCCGTGGCTTCCATTTCCTCGAAGCCATTCGCTAAGAATACGATCGCTTTCTTCATAAGATTCAATTATTTAAATTTGTACACGTAAGTAATAGTACCACTCTGGTTATTAGCGCCGCTGATACTGTTGAACTTCGCCTTTCGAGCCGCGTCCAAAGCGCTTTTACGCATGGAGGCGTTGTCGATATTAGTTCCCCGGCCTACCTCGGCAAATATAACGTTGCCTTTCGGATCTACGGTTATATTGATAACAATACGCCCCTCCTCTTGGATCGTATAAGCGGGACGGGGGAGACCTCCGGCACCAATGGAACGGCCGTTCAAATTAAATGATCCGTAACCGCCTACGCCTTCATTCGCCCCGTGATCAGAGTTACCGAACGGACTTCCTTGGTTACCGGTTCCGCTTTCAGCGTCGCCTTGGCTGTTACCCTCGGCGTTTCCCATACCAAAAGCTCCGGCCACCTTGTTGCTAATGGCTTGTTCCTTCTTGCGGCGTTCCTCGGCCAGACGTCTCTTCTCGGCTTCTTCCCGGCGGATACGTTCTTTCTCCTCCTCTTCTTTCTGTTTCTTCTCAGCCTCTTGTTTCTTGCGTTTCTCTTCCTCATTCTTCTTTTTAGCCTCCTCAAGGGCTACGCTTTCCTCGATATCTTGAGTGATGAGTTCCTGCTTGGGTGTTTCCACTTGCGGCTCCGGTACGGGAGGAGGGGGAGTGGTCGTTTCCTGAGGTGGTTCTTGCCCGGTATATTTGGGCTCGAACATTCCGGCGGCGGCATCTACATTCCCGAAATTAACGAGTACACCCCCGTCTTCATCCGGTACCTCGGTTTTCAATACGGTAAACCAAAGTATCAGTAGAATGACACCGTGAAAAGCAACGGTACCGATCAAACTGTATATGTCATCCTTATTCAGTCTCATATCTGTTATTTCTGCGGACGGGTGGCAAGCACCATCTTGAATTTATTCTCGTTCGCTATATTCAGTATCTTTACAATCTCTTTGTAAGGCACGGTCTCGTCGGCATATAAGGCGACGAACATCTCCGGTTCCTTTGCGTAACTATCTTGCAAGAAAGGAGTGATCTCATCAAATGAGACCTGTACCTCTTTTTGCTTTCCAAATGCCACGTAGTAATTCAAGTTCGCGTCTATCGTTACCCTCGTAAGAGGTTTCGCCGCTGTTTGCTTTTGCGCTTGCGGCAAGGTAACCTTGATGGCGTTCGGGATTACTACGGTAGAGGTAACCATGAAGAAGATCAGCAAGAGGAATATGACGTCGGTCATAGAGGCCATGCTGAACGCTTCGTTTACCTTTGTTCTTCTTTTTAGAGCCATAATTTTTTATAATTGAAAATTGAAAATGGAGAATTGAAAATTAAATAGAGGAGAGTTGGCTCATCTTCAATTTTCAATTCTCCATTATCAATTAATTAGCCGGTTCATTTAATAAATCCATGAATTCCATCGTACGAGCCTCCATCTTGTTCACGACGTTATCTACTTGAGATACCAGATAGTTGTACGCGAACAATGTAATGATACCAACTACCAGACCGCCAACGGTTGTTACCAAGGCCTCATAGATACCGCCGGATAATAGGGAGACATCAACATTGGTGCCTGCGTTTGCCATATCGAAGAAAGCACGTACCATACCGGTTACCGTCCCAAGGAAACCAAGCATGGGAGCTCCGGCGGCGGTCGTCGCGATCAAGGGGAAACCTTTTTCCAGTTTAGCGATCTCCAAATTAAATCTAAAGTATTGCAGAGTGGTTTCAACAAGGATTATTTTATCTCTATCGATATCCGTGAGGTAAAAGAAATTCCTTTGTTCGCAAGCAAGGCTAAACTAAAATCCAATCATCCGGAAGGATCTTATGAGTTCGTAGAGGATGAAGACGGAAACTTGACCTTGAAAATAAATGACGAGAAGGCTTTCTGGAGCCTAGGCAAGTATTTAGTGATCGAAGTTGGATAATGATTTATAAAAGTATATTTATCGATTTGGACGATACCCTTTGGGATACGTACCATAACAATAAAGAATGCCTTGAAGAGCTATATACCGATTACCACTTTAATCGGTATTATGCCTCCTTCGAGGCTTTCTTTGATATTTATATGCCTCATAATCTAGACTTATGGGCCAAGTACCGTTCGGGGGAAATAGACCGGCAAACCTTAATCTTGGATCGATTTCTCTATGTACTTCGTCCGTTAGGAATAGAAGATAAGAAAACCGTCTTATCGGTAAATAATGATTTCTTGCAACGCACGACCACCAAAACCCGATTAGTGCCCGGAGCCATTGAATTATTGGAATATCTTCGCCCTTCCTATCGGTTATTTATTTTATCCAATGGATTCCGTGAGGTACAATTCAAGAAACTTAGCAACGCAGGCTTGGCTCCTTATTTCGAACGGATGATCCTGTCCGAGGACGCTAATATACAAAAACCCCATAAAGGTATTTTCGACTTCGCCTTAAAGAACACGAACTCACGCCGGTCCGAGAGCTTAATGATCGGGGATAGCTGGGAAGCTGATATCATTGGGGCTTACCAATCCAAGATCGACCAGATATGGTTGAATCCTGAAGGATTACCTGCCGTAGGCTTCATCCCAACCTATACAGTCCGCTCCTTGGATGAGATCCGGTCCATCTTATAAGATATCCTTTCTTACAATGCCCATTATAGAGTGCTTACGATGGGCATTATATGATCCTTAGAATGGGCATCATAAAGACCTTACAATGCCTATTCTAAGAACTACATCTTAATACATTATAAATTAACTGATTACTTATCGGCAGTCACCAGATATTGACGAAAGCCCTCAGAGTATTCCGGATGATACCCGTCTCCTATCGAATCGGAACAAATAATAAAATAGTCAAGGCCGGGCACTTTAGCGCATAAGGATTTAGCCTCCTCCGAACCTAAGACCATAAATGCGGTAGCATACGCATCAGCGGTCATGGCATCCGGGGCGACAATCGTAGCGCTAAGGATATCCCGCTGTACAGGGCAACCTTCACGGGGATCGATCGTATGGGCGTATTTACGTCCATCCTTTATATAAAAATTACGATAATTGCCTGATGTAGCCATTCCTAACGGTTTCGGGAAGCTAACGATCTGCTCGAGTTCTTGATTCATGCCGGCAGCGTCATCCGTAGGCTTCGTGATCCCTAAGCGCCAATCCATGCCCGAGGGATTCACGCCTTTCACACGCATCTCGCCACCAAACTCCACCAAATAATTACGGACCCCTTTCTTCTCCAGCATCTGAGCTATCATATCGCAAGCCGTTCCATCCGCCAAAGAAGAAAAGTTCATCATTAAGCGAGGATCGTCCTTCACGATGCGATCCCCTTCTAAACGAACTTTCTGAAAACCGATAAACTGACGGACACTGTCGATATGGGCAGGGGTTACGCTATCCTTCCGGCTGAAGCCAAACCCCCAAAGGTTGATCAACGGGGCGCACGTCACGTCGTAGGCCCCATTTGTCTCGGCAGATACTTCCAGTGCCTTCTTAAAGACTTTTTGGAAGAGCGTATCTACCCGTATGTCACGGTTCTGGTTTACCTGACTGATTACCGAAGTAGAATCAAAAGCATTAAACAGGTGGTAGAAATATTTCAACTGCTCGTCAATCTCCTTATCCAATGGTTTAGTATGCTCAAACTTAATATGATAAGGTGTATGAAGCCTTCCGGATACCTCATAGTATTGGGGAGCCTGTTCACAACTTATCAACAAGATATTAACAAGTAAGCAAAGGATGGAGAATCGACTTTTCATATTAGAACTCTGATGTAAAATGGAACTTAATATCCGGAAAATCCTGTTGGGCCATCATCAATACATAGCCGGAATCCGCTAAATAAACATCACGGCCTTCCTTATCCAACGCCATATATTGCGCCTTACGTTTCTTGAAATTCTCCAATGCCTGTTGGTTATCACTCTCGATCCAGCAAGCCTTATATAGGCTGATCGGCTCCCATTTACATTGAGCGGCATACTCATGCAACAGGCGGTATTGAATAACCTCAAACTGCAATTGTCCCACCGTACCGATAATCTTCCGGCCATTGAATTGATTGGTAAACAACTGAGCGACACCCTCGTCCATCAATTGCTCGATGCCCTTGTTCAATTGCTTTGCCTTCATCGGATCGGCGTTCTCTATATATTTGAACATCTCGGGCGAGAAGCTCGGCAACCCCTTGAAATGCAATTCCTCTCCGGAAGTCAACGTATCCCCTATCTTAAAGTTCCCGGTATCCGGCAAACCGATAATATCACCCGCGAACGCCTCATCCACCACTTCTTTCTTCTGAGCCATGAAAGCCGTCGGGCTACTGAAACGCATCATCTTACCGAAACGTACATGCTTATAGTTCGCGTTACGCTCAAAACGACCGGAACAAATCTTCACAAAAGCGATACAACTGCGATGGTTCGGGTCCATATTCGCATGGATCTTGAAAATAAAGCCGGTGAAATTATCCTCATTCGGGTCTACCACACGCTCTACCGCATGGATCGGACGTGGCGAGGGAGCGATACGGATAAAGCAATCCAATAGCTCTTTCACACCGAAGTTATTCAGAGCGGAGCCAAAGAATACCGGAGCGATATCCCCATCCAAATACGTATTCACATCAAATTCGGGATAAACCCCCTCTATCAACTCTATATCCTCACGAAGCTTTGCGGCTTGCGTAGGATCAATATAAGTCTCGAGATCCGGACTCGTGATATCCTTGAATTCCACATTCTCCGTCACATATTGCTTACTCGGGGTATATAGGTTCAGTTTCTGCTCGAAAATATTGTATACGCCCCGGAAACGTTGTCCCATATCGATCGGCCAACTCAATGGGCGTACCTTTATCTGTAATTCTTCTTCTATCTCATCCAGCAAATCAAAAGGATCTTTACCATCACGGTCCATCTTGTTGACAAAAACGATCACCGGAGTCTTACGCATACGGCAAACCTCCATCAACTTACGAGTCTGCGCCTCTACTCCCTTAGCGATATCGATCACGATAATAACGCTATCCACCGCCGTCAAGGTACGGAACGTATCCTCGGCGAAATCTTGGTGGCCCGGTGTATCCAAGATATTAATCTTATGATCGGAATAATCAAAAGCCATTACGGAGGTAGCTACGGAGATACCGCGTTGCTTCTCAATCTCCATCCAGTCGGACGTGGCAGTCTTCTTGATTTTATTAGACTTCACCGCTCCCGCTACATGGATAGCGCCACCAAATAACAATAATTTCTCGGTAAGCGTAGTCTTACCGGCATCCGGGTGGCTGATTATGGCAAACGTTCTTCTTCTTTCAATCTCTTCTGAATACTGGCTCATTCTATTTTATATGTATATATTGTTATCAGTTACACTTTGTTATTCATGCAGTAGGCCAAGCTAGTCTCCCAATGGGGAATCGTCAGTCCGTACGTGCTTTTTATCTTACCTTTATTCAATACGCTATAATGCGGGCGGCTGGCCGGTGTCGGATAATCCTTGGTCTCTATGGGTATCACCCGGTTATTCATACCTGCTATTTGCAAGATCTTTACCGTAAAATCATACCAGCTACACACCCCCTCGTCCGAGAAATGATAGATACCCGGTATAAATTTACCCGCCTCGGCACGTTCCAGCACGGCAAGCATAGCGACCGCTAAATCTCCGGCATAAGTAGGCGTACCCACTTGGTCGAATATGAAACGCAACTCATCCCGCTCCTTTCCCAAACGCAATACCGTCTTCATAAAATTGTTTCCATACTCGGAATACAACCAAGCCGTACGGATAATCACGGAATCCGGACACACCTCCATCAAGGCCTGCTCTCCCGCCAGTTTCGTACGTCCATATACGGAAACAGGACAAGTCGCATCGCTTTCCAGATAAGGACGGCAACTCGTTCCATCGAACACATAATCGGTAGATACATGAATCACCTTCGCACCTACGGCATGAGCGGCCTCACCTAAGTTCCGTACCGCATCCCGGTTGATGCGCATACACAAATCCTCATGCTCCTCCGCTTTATCCACCGCCGTATAAGCGGCGCAATTCATGACATATTGAACATCATTTTCCAAGACATATTTCCGGACGGCTTCCTTGTCGCAAATATCCAACGTATCTATATCCGTAAAAAGAAAATTATAGCCGGGATACTGGCTG
>ENA-OQHL01001280-OQHL01001280.1-human-gut-metagenome-genome-assembly--contig:-NODE-1280-length-13299-cov-4.011160_pt1 | contig 13299 bp, 11 predicted proteins | sample MGYA00242565_ERZ504723 | MGnify/ENA primary metagenome ERZ504723 (study PRJEB26092, sample SAMD00036211) | human gut metagenome | host: Homo sapiens | study: EMG produced TPA metagenomics assembly of... | reverse complement strand
AATAATTGTTGTATTGCAGTCAGGATGCGTTATCGGCGGCGATGGTTTTGGCTATATTACAGATAAAAAGACTGGCAGACACAGCAGTGTACTGCAGGCTGGCAATGTGGTTTTTAGAGGATGAAGTTGAAATAGGAAATAATACCTGTATTGACAGAGCTACTGCAGGCAGTACTATTGTTGGTGCGGGAACAAAAATAGACAATCTTGTGCATTTAGGTCATAATGATGTTTTAGGGAAAAATTGTCTGGTCGTAGCCCATGTGGGGATCAGCGGCAGCGTGACTGTTGGTGATAATGTTACGTTTGCAGGACAGGTTGGTACAGTTGGGCATATCACAATTGGTGACAATTGTGTTTTTGGCGGAAAAACAGGTATTACCAATAATGTACCTTCTAATTCGTTTTATGCAGGATTTCCGGCACGTCCGCATAAGGAATGGCTTAAACAGGAAGCGAATCTCAGAAAAATCGGCGATTTACTGAAAAAGGTTAAAGTACTGGAAGAAACTGTAGCTAAATTGGAAAAATAAGAAACAAGGCGGTGCAAAAGCAGTGCTTGCTTATTATGTGGTTAAGTTTTTCAGCTGGATTATGTGCGTGGCTCCTAAATGTTTACGTAATTTAACAGCTGCGATATTAGGCGGAATTGCGGTTGTTGCTACTCCAAAATGGCGGATGCAAATGGCTGCAGTCAATATACAGGAGTGTCTTGGCGTAGATCAGGCAAGAGCTCAGCAGATAGCAGAGAAAAGTTTGCGCAGATTTGGTAGAATGGTAGTAGAAGTAATGCGCTTCCCTTTGTTAAATAAAGATAATATAACTAAGCTTGTTAATGTTGAAGGCCTGGAATATTTGGAAGAAGCCTATAAACAGAATAAAGGTGTCATTATTGCAACAGGTCATTTTGGCAACTGGGAGCTTTTAGGGGCAACGATTGCTTTGCATGGCTATCCTATGCTTTCTATAACGAGAAAACAGAATAATAAATATATGGATCGCTTCATTAATGAATATCGTGAAATGGTGGGACAAAAGGTTGCCTATAATCGTGGCGAACATGGTTTGCTTGCTATCAGCAGAATACTGAAGGAGAAAAAACTGCTTGGCGTTCTATATGATCAGGATACTAATGACGACGGTGTTGATTTAAAACTTTTTGGAAAAGACAGTATCATTCCTTTAGGTGCTGCTGCTTTATCGCGAATTTATGGATCTCCTGTTTTACCATGTTTTATTCATAATAGTGAAGAGGGCGGTTGTACGGTTAAAATATATCCGCCGCTTTATACGCCTAAGAGCAAGGATAGGGAAAAGGATTTTTATGATGTGACTCAGGAGCTGGTTGTAATTTTGGAGCACGAGATCATCAGTCATCCGGAGATGTGGTTTTGGGTACATGACCGCTGGAAAGACGGGCGTGAGAGATTTGCAGTCAGGAAATAACCGGGGAAAGGCAGGAGGGAATTTTGAAAGAAATAATGCAGCAAACATTGGCAGCTCCTATTGCTTATTCTGGCATAGGGTTGCACTCAGGAAAAGAAGTTGCAATGAAATTATTGCCGGGAAAAGAGAATACGGGTATTGTTTTTGTACGTACAGATCTCTCGGGGCATCCTGAAATACAGGCTTTAGCGGAGAATGTAAGTTCTACGGTTAAAGCTACTACTGTCAGTGAAAATGGGACCGAGGTATTTACAGTTGAACATTTAATGGCGGCATTTTCAATGATGGGCATTGATAATTGCCGCATTGAGATGTCTGCGCCGGAACCTCCAGTAACTGACGGCAGTGCTGCTGTATTTTGTGAGCTGATTTTACAGGCGGGCAGAATAAGGCAGTCGGAGCCAAGAAAAATATATGCTGTTGACAGGGCTTTTTCTGTTTATGAAGATGATAAATATATCACGATTCAACCGTATGATGGTTACAGGATTTCTTTTGTATCTGTTAACGCGCATCCTGCTTTAGGGACACAGTATTTTGATATCGAGCTGACAGAAGAAAAGTTCCTGCAGGAGATCGCTGCTGCCAGAACTGTTGGATTTATGAGTGAAATTAAGCAAATGCAGCAGATGGGACTGGGGCTTGGCGGCAGTATTGAAAATGTTGTTATTTTTGATGATGATAAAATTTTATCAGAGACAAGATTTGATAATGAACTGATCAGACATAAAATTTTAGATGTGATTGGAGATTTATATTTATTAGGGCATCTTCGTGGGCATATAATTGCTGTGAAGTCAGGACATGCATTTAATTCTTGTTTAGCAAAGCAAATTCAAGCCTATAGGATCAAGGAGGAGAAATGATGATTACTTTAGACGCTATTGAAATTCAAAAAATTATTCCGCATCGTTACCCAATGCTTTTGGTAGATCGCATTTTAGAGTTGGAACCGATGAAAAGGGCTGTCGGTGTCAAAAATATTACCATGAACGAATTGCAGTTCTTAGGTCATTTCCCTGGTGAACCGATTATGCCTGGTGTGCTCTTAATTGAGGCAATGGCTCAGGTCGGCGGCGTGGCGATGCTGTATCCGGAAGAAAACCGTGGCAAAATTGCGGTCTTTGGTAAGATCGATAACGTACGTTTTCGTCGTCAGGTAGTACCGGGGGATCAGGTTATTACTACAACTGAAGTTGTAAAGATACGTGGAAATATGGGCGTTATTCATTGTGAAGGCAAGGTTGATGGTCAGGTGGCCTGTGAGTGTGATTGTACTTTTGCGATTATGGATCCAAAAAATTCTTAATAAATGAAAAAACGTTAAAATTTGCAGTAAAATGATGAAATAGGAAGTTTTTTGTACGTAATCAGTTAAAACAACCGAATTCAGTGTGCGAAAAAGTAAAAGCTTTGGCAGAATATAGATAATATAGTATAAAGCTGTTTAATTGTTTGATTAAAATTGAGGAGTGAAGGAAATGAGTTCGGTTGTTATTCCTATGCCTAAAATCCATGAAACAGCAATCATCCATCCCAATGCTGTTTTAGGAAAAAATGTTAAAATAGGCCCTTATGCTGTAATCGATGAAGAAGTAGTCATCGGCGACAATTGTAAAATAGGAGCCCATGCGGTGATTCATAAATATACTACAGTTGGTAAAAATTGTAAATTTTTCCCGGGTTGTTCTATAGGTGCTGATCCGCAGGATTTAAAATTTGAAGACGAGAAAACATCGACGGTTATCGGTGATGGCTGTGTTTTTCGTGAATGTACTACCGTCAACAGAGCTACTGGTGAAGGAAATAAAACTATTATTGGTAATAATATACTGATGATGGCTTATACGCATGTCGCACATAATTGCATTGTTGGTAATAATGTTATTATGTCCAATGTTGCAACACTTGCCGGACATGTTATTGTTGAAGACAGGGCTGTTATCGGCGGATTATCAGCAGTGCATCAGTTTTGCAAGATCGGCCGTAATGCTATGATTGGCGGTATGGCACGTGTTGCTCAGGATGTGCCTCCTTTTATGATCGTTGCAGGTGATCCGGCCTTTGTATCGGGTTTGAACAGTGTTGGATTGGCCAGAGCCGGTATGGCTCAGGAAATACGCAGTCAGCTGAAAAAAGCTTTTCGGATTTTATACAGATCCGGATTGCCATTACAGGAGGCTGTTGCTACAATGGAGCAGGAGCTTGATAGCAGCGAGCCTGTTGAGCATTTGATGCGCTTTTTGCGTAATGTAGAACGTGGTATTATTCGTACCCGCAGAGATTAAGGTGGTGACCTGGTGGAGACTATAGGCTTATTGTCGGGAATCGGCCATTTGCCGGTGGATGTAGCTTTATCAGCCAAGTCTATGGGTTATAGAGTTATAGCTGTTGGAGTTGTCCCTGATATAGATCCGGAGTTAGCAGAGGCTGTTGATGCTTATTATGACATTCATATAGGGAAAATTGGTAAGATCATCAGTACTCTGAAGAAAAATGATGTAAAAACAGTGACAATGATAGGAAAAGTTACAAAAGAGCTTTTATATAAAGCAGGAGCTGTTGTTCCTGACCTTAGGGCAATAAAAATACTGGCTTCCGTACCTGACCGTAAAGATGATACCATCATGAACGCTATTGTCAAGGAGCTGGAAGGTGAAGGCATCAAAGTGATGGATCAGACACTTTTGATTCAGCCGTTATTGCCGCCGCCTGGCGTTTTGACCCAAAGAATGCCAACAGAAGCGGAAGTGGCTGACATGGATTTTGGCTTTGCAATGGCGAAAGAAATTGGTCGTTTGGATATTGGGCAGACGGTGGTGGTAAAAGATCGTGCTTTAATGGCCGTTGAAGCTATTGAAGGAACTGATGCCTGCATTTTACGAGGGGGAACACTTGGCAAAGGTGTTATTGTCGCAAAAACGGCAAAACCGGCGCAGGATAACAGGTTTGATATGCCAAGCATTGGCACAAAGACCATGGAATCAATGATAGCAGCCGGAGCGACCGGCTTGGTAATTGAGGCCGGCAGAACGCTGCTTGTAGAAAAAGAAAAAACTCTGGCTTTGGCAGATGCTCACAATATTACTATTGTAGCAAGATAAATGAAAAATAATTGCTAATTATGCAGGCTGAGCGATACGTTCAGTCTGTTTTTGTGTTATAATATAAAATGAATTGTTGTGTAATAAAATAAGAACTAGAAAACTTTTTAAAGTGTTTTGATAGCTGGAAGGGAGCGTTTATGGCTAGAATATTGATTTCTGCCGGAGAAGCTTCAGGAGATATTCTGCTGCTGCGGTGACAAGAGAATTAAAAAATATGCTCCTGATACTGAAGTTTTCGGTATGGGCGGTGATTGCCTGCGTGAAGCTTGGCGGCGAAGTGTTATTTGATATTAAAGAACATGGGGTAAATGGGGTTTTGCGGAGATTGTTTTGTCAAATTAACCAGCGTTGTTTAAATTGAAAAAGCTTTTGCCAAAGTAATGGAAGAAAGAAAACCTGGACTGTCTGGTGGTTGTTGATTATCCGGGATTTAACATGCGTTTGGCAAAACTTGCAAAAGCAAAAGGCATTCCTGTAGTTTTCTTACATCAGCCCTTCTGCTTGGGCCTGGCATAAAAGCCGTGCGAAGAGCGTTGCTTCATGATTGTCAATAAAGTTGCTGTCCATTTTCCCGTTTGAATATGAAGTTTATAAAAATGCGGGTGCTGATACCGAATTTGTTGGACATCCTTTAGTGGATATAGTGAAACCGCATCTTAGCAAAGAAGCTGCCTGGAAAAAAGCAGGAAAGAATGCTGACAGGGATTTGATTTTATTACTTCCGGGAAGCCGGTTGATGGAAATACAAAAAATGCTGCCAACGATGTTACAGGCCGCAAAATTAATTTTAAAAAAACGTCCCGATACAGATTTTACTATGCCGCGGGCCAAAACAATTCCTCTGAAAATGCTGGAAGATATGGTAAAAGCTGCAGGAGTACCGGTCAAAATAATAGAAGGTGACAACTACGATGTGATGTTCAGTGCTGATCTGGCACTGGCTACAAGCGGAACAGTGACTTTAGAGGCGGCGCTGTGCGGATTGGGGTCCGTTATCGTTTATAAAACCTCGCCTGTTACCGCTTTTATTGCACGCAGAGTTATCAATATACCTAACATCGGCTTGCCAAATATTGTTGCAGGCAAACGTATTTTACCTGAATTGCTGCAGGAAGAATTCACTCCGGAACGTTTGCAGCAGGAGGCTCTGGCACTTTTGGAGCCGGAGCGGAACACGCAGATGAAAAAAGATCTGGCTTATGTCAGTGAGCGTCTGGGAGAGCCCGGTGCTGTACATAGAGTTGCAGAATTGGTTCTGCGTATTGCTGAGGAGAAACAATGACATTATATTTACGAATTTTGAGTTATATAAAACCATATATGCACAGACTGATTTTTGCTATGTTTTGTACTATTATGGCAGCAGCGGGGAATTTATATATTCCCTGGATTATCAAAGATATGATTGATGAAGTTTTGGCTGATAAGAATGGCACAATGCTGAATTGGATTGCTGCCAGCATTATAGCTATTTTCGTCGTACGCGGTTTGTTCTGGTATGGTCAGAATTATTTGATGAGCTACGTTGGGCAGAGCGTAATTATTGATATTCGGGCAGCTGTTTTTAAAAAATTACAGCGTCTCAGCGTATCTTTTTATGACAAGAACAAAACGGGTACGATCATGAGTTATGTTACTAATGATGTCAATGCGCTGCAATCAGCTATGGTTGAGAATACCATTGAGATGATTACAGAAGGTTTTATTTTGATTGGTTCTGTAGTAGCGATGATCTATCTGGATTGGCGTCTTACGCTTTTTACAGTATGCACTTTCCCGGTGGTCTTATGGTTTATGGAATTTTTTGGGAAAAAAATTCGCAAAACCGGCGGCAGAATCCAGGAATGTACTGCGGATATTACTTCGGTTCTGCAGGAGTCTGTGGCTTCTGCCAGAGTTATCAAATCGTTTGTCAGGGAAGATTACGAGGTTGATCGTTTTGACGTAGAAAATAGAGCAAATTTCCGTGCTAATATGAAAAATGCGCAATTGATGGCAACCTTGACTCCTGTTGTAGAACTTGTTGCAGCAATTGGCGTGACGATGATTATCTGGTACGGCGGTAATAATGTTATTAATGGCACGATTACTGCTGGCTCTCTGGTCGCTTTTTTGACCTATGCCGTAAATATTTCTAATCCGATTAAACGTTTAACCAGAGTTATTGGTAATATCCAGAAGGCGCTGGCTGCAGCACAGCGTGTATTTATGATTATCGACATGCCGGAAGAAATAGCAGAAAGCAGGGATGCTAAGCAATTGCCGGAAGTCAGTGGTAAAGTGGAATTTCAAAATGTTTCTTTTGCCTATGATGATAAAGGCAATGTAATTACGGATCTTTCTTTCAGTGTAAAACCGGGTGAGGTAATAGCAATCGTTGGTCCGTCCGGTGCAGGAAAATCCACAATTGCCAATTTACTGCCGCGTTTTTATGATGTAAACAAGGGTGATATCAAAATTGATGGTCACAGTGTCAGAGAGGTTACGTTAGATTCTCTGCGTGAACAGGTTGGTATTGTTCCGCAGGAAACAATGCTCTTTAATGGTTCTGTTTATAATAATATTCTTTATGGACGTCTGGATGCGACTAAAGAAGAGATTGAAGCCGCTGCTAAAGCGGCCAACGCACATGATTTTATCATGCAGCTTACTGATGGTTATGAAACTAAGCTTGGTGACCGAGGGGTTAATCTTTCCGGCGGGCAGCGGCAGCGTATAGCTATTGCCCGGGCAATATTGAAAAATCCACGGATTCTGATTTTAGACGAAGCGACTTCGGCTCTTGATACAGAAAGTGAAAGGGTGGTGCAGGAAGCACTGGACAGATTGATGGTAGGCAGGACTTCTTTTGTTATAGCACATAGGTTATCAACAGTTAAAAACGCAGATAAAATTTTAGTGCTGGAAAAAGGTAATTTAGTCGAATCAGGAACACACGATGAGCTTTTAGCCTTAGATGGGCTGTACGCACATTTATATAAAATTCAGTATCGCAACAAAGAAGCGAAGTGAGGTTAAAGAATGTATATTATTTATAATTTTTTGGTTTTGTGCGTGTGCTGTTTGTTCGTACTGCCTTACTTTCTTTATCGTTGTATCTGTGAAGCAGGTTTTACTACCAGAATGCGGCAAAGTCTGGGCGGGCTGCGTGATGAAGAAATTGCTTCTGTGGCTCAGAAGGACTGTATTTGGATTCATGGCGCTTCTGTCGGTGAAATTGTTGCGACAAGTCCATTAGTTAAAGAAATACGCAAAGCATATCCTGATTCTCCAATACTGGTCTCTGCTGTAACTGTAGGCGGTTATAATATGGCTAAACAGATAATTCAGGAAGCTGATGCTATTATCTATTTTCCTTTGGATATGCCGTTTGTTTCTGAATCTTTTGTTAAACGTATTCAGCCGAGGATATTCATGCCGGTAGAAACTGAGTTGTGGCCTAATTTTTTGCGGGCTATTCGTGAAAGAAATATTCCGGTAATGATGGTTAATGGCCGTATTTCAGAGAAATCAGTAAAAACGTATCGTTATTTATATGGCATTTGGGATGATATGCTGAATACAGTCAGCAGATTCTGCATGCAGTCAAGTATTGACGCTGATTATATCAGTCATTTAGGCGCAGATCCCAAAAAGATTTATGTTACAGGTAATACGAAGTTTGATCAGACTTATGCGGAAGTGACACCAGAGGACCTGGAAAACTATAAAAAGAATTAGGAATTGAAAATGCTTATCCTGTAATTGTGGCAGGGTCTACACATCCTACTGAAGAAAAAGTTTTATTTGATGTGTTTAATGAAATTATTAAAAGCTATCCTGAGGCCCGTTTGGTTATCGCACCTCGCAAACCGGGACGTGCTGATGAAATCAGTAAACTGGCGAAACAGTATCATTGGGAAAGCGGATTTAGATCAAAACTCCTGGAAATCAAAGGTGCTCGGTCTAAATATCCTGTTTTACTGATAGATACTATTGGTGAATTAGGTCGTATTTATTCTGTTGGTGATGTGGTGTTTGTTGGTGGTTCTTTGATAAAACATGGCGGACATAACGTGCTGGAACCGGCGGCGCATGCCAAACCGATTTTAGTTGGGCCAAATATGCAGAATTTTAAAGATTCATATGCTTTATTGAGTAAGGTCGGTGCCTGCAAGATGATTAATAACAGTGCAGAGCTTACTAAAGAAGTTTTAGATATTGTTGGAAACGATGAACGACGTTTGCAAATGGGAGCAGCATCATTGCAGGTTATTAAAGAAAATCGCGGTGCTGCTGTACGCAGTATTGAATATCTGCAGGATCTGCTGACATTAACGACTGTTGACAGTAAGGTTGAAGCATCCTATCCTACAAATATCAGAAATCTGCATGATGAAGGCGGCGGGCGTCTGCGCCATGGAGATGCGGTGATTCAATATTTATACCAGCTGGCACATGGTCCTAACACCCCATTTTTTGGTTGGATTTTATTGGGGATTTTAAGGATGTTTTCCTATGTATATGAATTTGGTGTTTGCTGTAAATTAGACTTTTATAAATCCGGATTATTGAAACAGAAAAAATTAGATTGCTGTGTCATTTCTATAGGGAATATTACTGTTGGTGGTACAGGAAAAACTCCTACCGCGCAAAAAGTTGCTGTTATTATTAAAAATATGGGTTATCGTGTCGTGATCCTGAATCGTGGTTATCGTTCGCACTGGGATCAGGAGATGGGCGTTGTCAGTGATGGTAAGAAGATTTTTATGACTGCCTATGAGGCCGGTGATGAAGCTTATTTAATGGCGAAAACCTTACCGGGTGTGCCGGTAATTATTGGTAAAAACAGAGCCTTAACAGGTCAGTTTGCTGTGGATAAAATGAATGCTGAGGTTATCATCATGGACGATGGTTATCAGCATTGGCACTTATATCGTGATCTGGACGTAGTTTTAGTTGATACATTTAATATGTTCGGCAATGGCTGTCTTCTGCCGCGCGGGACCTTGCGCGAACCGTTGAGTCATTTGGACAGGGCGGGCTTGTTCCTGCTGACTAAAACAGATCAAAGTTCTCAGTTCAGCCGTCAGGAATTACGCGATACTTTGGATAAGTACAACGGAGATGCTCCTATTATTGAGAGTATCCATCATCCAAAAATTTTGTGGAAATTGCTGACTGGTATAAAGGCATACATGAAAATGCGAAAGATCTTTCTGAGCTGCAGGGTAAAAAAGTTATGGTCTTTTCTGCGATCGGCAATCCTTCATCGTTTGAGCAGACTCTGGCCTGCATCGGCATTGATATAATTGAAGCTATACGATATCCTGACCATCATGATTACGGAATGCTGGAAATGCAGTATATCAGTGAAAGAGCCATCAGCAAAGAAGTTGTAGCTATGGTAACAACTGGTAAGGACGCTGTTAAAATACCAACGGAATTCATTTATTTTAATAGAGAAATGCCGTTGTATATTTTAAATATGGATATAAAAATTACTGAAGGACGTGAAGTATTTGAGAAAACAATTCTGAACGCCATTCAGAAGGAGACGAACGAGTAATGAAAGTTTTGTGTGTGATACCTGCACGTTACGCTTCTACACGACTTCCGGGAAAGCCTTTGGCACTTATTGCAGGAAAGCCTATGATACAACATGTCTATATGAAAGCCTGTGAGGCCAAACTGCCTGATGATGTTATTGTGGCCACGGATAATGAGAAAGTTTTTGAAACGGTTCATGGTTTTGGTGGTAGAGCGATCATGACATCTCCGGATCATCCCAGTGGTACTGACAGGTTAGCAGAGGTCGCTCTTAATTTTCCAGATGTAGATGTTATTGTCAATGTACAGGGCGATGAACCCATGATACCGCCGGAGATTATTGATCGGCTGGCAAAAGCTTTCGAAGCTGAATCTGATTTAAAAATGGCTACGATGAAAGTATTGATGCGGGAAGAAGATTATAATAATCCGGCGGCAGTTAAAGTTGTTACCGACAATAATGGTTATGCCCTTTATTTTTCGCGCAGCCTAATGCCATATCCCCGTAATAAAACTGAACACTATAAGGTTTATAAGCATGTTGGTATTTATGCTTATAGACGTGATTTCCTTTTGCAATACGCTGCTTTGGCACCTACTGAATTGGAAAAAACAGAAAGTTTGGAGCAGTTGAGAGTTTTGGAAAACGGATATAAGATAAAAGTACTGGAAAGTGATTTTCAAGGTATTGGAGTAGATACTCCGGAAGATTTGGCAGCGGTAAATGAGCTGTTAAGTAAATAAGCGGTTTTATTCCAGAAGGAGGTCGGACATGAACATTGTAAAAGTTGGTGATTATGAAGTTGGACAGGGGCATCCGCTGCTATTGATGGCAGGACCCTGCGTTTTAGAGGGTTATGAGCACAGTTTGATGATCGGTAAGGAAGTTAAAAAAATTGCTGATAAATTAGGCGTGCCTTATGTTTTCAAGGCATCCTATGACAAAGCCAATCGTTCTTCTTACAGCTCTTTCCGTGGACCGGGATTAGAAGAAGGGTTGAAGATTTTAGCACAGATTAAAAAAGATTTAGGTGTGCCTGTTGTCAGTGATATTCATGAAACTATTCAGGTGGAAAAAGCTGCTGAAGTTTTAGATATTCTGCAAATACCGGCGTTTCTTTGCCGTCAAACGGATTTGGTTTACGAAGCAGCAAAAACAGGACGTGTAGTTAATATTAAAAAAGGCCAGTTCCTCGCACCCTGGGACATGAAAAATGTACTGAAAAAAGCTGAGGAGGCAGGCAATCATAATATTATGCTGACTGAACGCGGTGCCAGCTTTGGTTACAATGCTTTGGTTACTGACATGCGCAGCTTGGCAATTATGCGTGAGCTGGGGTATCCGGTAGTGATGGATGCTACTCATAGCGTTCAGATTCCAGGAGGTCAGGGAACGACTTCCGGAGGTCAAAGCCAGTATGTGCCTCATATGGCCAGAGCTGCTGCGGCTGTAGGCATTGACGCTCTTTTTCTTGAGGTACATGATAATCCGGAAGAAGCGTTGTCTGATGGACCCAATATGGTTCGTTTGGACAAGTTAGAGAAACTTTTAACAGATGTTTTGGCTATTGATAAAATAGTACGCGGTTAAATCTTGTCAGTGAGAGGGAGTTGGAGCATGGAACAAATGTTAGAGCAGGCGCGCAATACTTTGCAAATGGAGGCTGACGCTATTTTAGAGCTCGTACCTCGCGTTGACGAGCATTTTTCAGCAGCAGTGGCTATGATTTTAGACTGTCCAGGACGAGTTGTCATCACTGGTATGGGTAAATCAGGTATCATTGGACGAAAAATGGCGGCTACGTTTGCCAGCACAGGTACACCATCGTTTTATCTCCATCCTGCCGAAGGTATTCACGGTGATTTGGGTATGGTAACCGAAAGCGATGTCGTGATCGCTCTGTCTAATAGCGGCGAAACGGGAGAGGTACTGCATATACTGCCATCCTTAAGGCGTATAGGGGCAAAATTGATTGCTATGGTTGGGAATGCTGAGTCTTCTTTAGCAAAAAATTCTGATATTACTTTAGATGTTGGTGTTTCGCAGGAAGCATGTCCGTTAGGGCTGGCTCCTACATCCAGTACTACTGCCGCATTAGCTTATGGTGATGCGCTTGCTTTGGCTTTGTTGTCCAAACGTAAATTTACTGCCAGCCAGTTTGCTGTTTTCCATCCTGGTGGTTCGTTGGGACGCAAGCTGCTCTTAACTGTTGAGGACATCATGCATAGTGGTGCTGATAATCCTGTTGTTAATGGTGCAACAACTGTTCAGGATGCTTTATTCGTAATTACTGATAAAGGGCTTGGCGCTGTTTCTGTAGTTGATGATAATGAAATTATGATTGGCGTTCTGACTGATGGAGATATTCGCCGTGGGCTGAGTAAGGGGATTGATTTTCTGCAGCGTCCTGTTACTGAACTGATGACCAGGGCCCCTAAAACTATTACTAAAGATAAACTGGCGGCTCAGGCACTGCATCTGATGGAAAGCAACAGTCCTAAGCCTATTACAGTGCTGCCTGTTATTGACGAGGAGCGTCGTGTTATTGGATTATTGCATATGACTGACTTGGTACGTCAGGGTGTGGTATAATGAAAAACATAGAAAAAGTAGCTCAGATAATTAAATTGCTGGTGTTGGATGTCGATGGTGTTATGACAGACGGTTCGATTTATCTTGATGCTGAGCAGGAACTTTTCAAGAGCTTTAATGCTAAAGATGGTATGGGAATCAGCTGCGCTATAAGATGCGGACTGCAGGTTGCGATTATTACCGGTCGCTGCAGTCCAATTATTCGCAGAAGGGCCAGAGAATTAGGGATCGTCGAAGTTTGTGAAAATGTTAAAGAGAAAAGAAGTGCTTTAGCGGAGCTGCTGCAAAAATATAATTTGTCTTTAAATGAAACGGCTTATGTCGGCGATGACCTAAATGATTTGCCAGTGCTTACACAGGTTGGTCTGGCCTGTGCTCCGGCAGATGCTGTAGAAGAAGTAAAACAGGTATGTCATTTTGTAGCAGAAAAAAAATGGCGGCTGCGGAGCAGTGCGTCAAATTACAGAGTTTATTTTAAATGCTCGTGGATGACTGGGATAAAATTGTAAACAGTTATTTACAAGAGGGACAGGGAGACGCTCAATAATGTGGCTTTACTATTTACTGAAAACAATCAGTACCTTGGTATCATGGCTGCCTTATAAGCTGGTGGTGAACATTGGT
>ENA-OQHL01001278-OQHL01001278.1-human-gut-metagenome-genome-assembly--contig:-NODE-1278-length-13312-cov-8.290178_pt1 | contig 13312 bp, 14 predicted proteins | sample MGYA00242565_ERZ504723 | MGnify/ENA primary metagenome ERZ504723 (study PRJEB26092, sample SAMD00036211) | human gut metagenome | host: Homo sapiens | study: EMG produced TPA metagenomics assembly of... | reverse complement strand
CTCCATTTCTGACCTTTGCATGGCTGAGAATCTTGATCTGCCCCTTTGCCTGACTGTCCAGAGCTTTTTCATAGCCTATCTCTGACAAAAACAGGCGGGTGCGTTCTCCTTTCCAGCCCACCGGGGAGTCATGGGTCAACACATCAAAAATAATCATGTGCCGGGTGTTCTCCGCAAATCGCTGGAGATCCATGTAGTCATGTCCGTGGTAGTTCTGCGCCCCGGCCTTCTGGCGCATTTCCTCCATCAGCTGACCGATTGTTTTGCCTTCCTGCATAAAACCCACTTCCTTTCTGTTCTTATGAGACCAGCAAGATCATCTCCCGCAGCTGAGCAAAGTAGAGCTTGCCCTGGGGCGTGACCAGCGTGTAGGAACCGGTATGGCCGTGGTTGCAGTAGTCTTTGACGCAAAACAGCCCTGCATTTTTCACATTGGCATAAGGCAGCACATTTCCGGATGCCGTGCGGTACACAAACCGCCGTTCTATCAGAAACCGGACAAACCGGCGCTCCGGGACATCCAACTCTTTGGCGGTAGTCCTGAGATTGGTGCTGTGCTTTAAGTCGATGAACAGGTCATAGAAAGCGGCTTTGCCCTCCAGCTGTGCATTTTCCTTACGCAGAGAAATATTCGCTTCACGCTCAGCCAACAGGTCTGAGCAGAGCTTCATCAGAGCTTCCGGGGAAGTGGCAATCTCCCACAGCTTCTCTTTTGTGAGATAAGCCCCGTGCTTACGAATGGTAGGCAGGACCTCATCGAATACCCACCGTTCAAACTGCTCTGCCGATGGCAATTTGCTATGAACAATCAGGCGGTACAAATCGCCTTCTGGGATAAAAGTCATACTGATTTTGCGGTCGGGGCTTTGTGGGTGAGGTGCGTCGCGTTTCACGACATACCTACAATGGCGGATAATTGCATCGCGGGGATTGCTGTACCCCAGCGCAGCGGCCACATCCGTTCCGCAGAACAGGTATTTGCCGTTTTCCTCAATGACACGGATACTGCCAAACTCCGGGTTTTTGAAAATTTCCATCTGGTTCATGTCGTGCCTCCTTTGGCATGATAAAAGGCGGCCTTTACCAGCCGCCTGCGTGCATATCGTGGTTGACCAATGAAGTGAAGTGATTGTTCATGGTGGTAGGCGCATTGAACAGCACCGCAAGCAGGTACTGCTTCATGTTGCGTACCTGGGTGGTGTTCTTTTGCAGACAGTCCATGACAAACTCGATGTGGGAGCTATCCAACTTCAAAAAGCGGGAACGCACGATCTCGTGAGGGAAGTCTGCCCCAGAGATTCGGGTGGTCTTTCGTTTGGCACAGACCGTTTCTACCAACAGCTCTACGATCTCATTTAGGTCATCCCGGTAGAGCGGATAACGCCGCTTCAGACAGTCATACTCGATATTCTCCAAAATCAACTCCCGATAATTTTCTATCTCTGTGACAGACATCGCATCCCTTCCTTTCCGTTCCGGCGGTCTTGCCGCCGCTGTTTCCCGGAAGGGAATGGAATCGGTACTTGATCCATAAGTAATTGTTTTTTCTGTATTTGATTTCTCTATATTTAATTCTGCGGGCTTTTCCGTATCCGGTTTTACCATATCCGGGTTTTCCGTATCTGGTGAAGCCGTATCCGGCTGGGACATATCTGGCTGGGGCTGTTCATAGATGACATACTCGGTATCTGTGATCCGCCCACTTTTATCGCGTCTCTGATGGCGCACGATATATCCGGCTCCTTCCAGTTCACGCAGGGCAGCACCGATGGCATCCACGCCCTCCTTACAGATCTTTGCAAGGCCACGGGTGGTGTAATTCCAGTCCTCTGGCAAAGACAGCATCATGGAAAGCAGCCCCTTGGCTTTTAACGACAGGTTTGCATTTCGTAAATGATGATTGCTCATCACGGTATAATCACGGGTCCGTTCAATGCGAAAAACGGCCATCGACCTCACTCCTTCCGAATTTTGGGTACAAAAAAACCGCAATCCTAATTTCAAAGAATTGCGGTGTTCAACGCTTTTCAAATCTTCTTGCATAGAACCAAAACAGCGGCTTTTGGGGACGCGCCTCTGTAAATGGCTCCTCCTGGGCGAAAGGAAGTGTTTGCATCACACGGTCAATATCCGTTGAATCCATGTCATGCTGAGATCTGCAATCTTCCCGGATTGCTTCTTGAATTTCCTTTACCGTACACATAGTCATTCCTTTCCTTTCGTTGTATGTTTATGAGCGACGGCGTTTTCCCGGTTTGAAATCGAGGATATGTCCCTCAATCACACGGGCGTGCCTTTTGATCTTGATCTCCCGGCGCTGCTGGCTTTGCAGGGCGGTCTGATACCCGTCCTCAGCCAAAAACAGCCGCATTTCATCTCCGGGGCTGCCATAAGCAGTGCTGGGACGCAGGACAGAAAACTCAATCATCCAGCGGGTGTTATCCCAAAACCTCTCTACGGCGAGAATGTTGTGTCCTTTCAGCTCACGGGCTGAAATATCCCTCATAGGCGGCTCCTTTCATCGTTCCTGGTCTCTCTGACGCTTTTTCTGCCATGCCTCCAGCAGCTTGATGATGGTTTCCTGCATCCGCTGGGGCGTATAGCTTTTAGGGAAATACTTCCGCAAAGTGTCAGAGGTAAATGTCACTCGGTCCAGATCACTTTTCTTTTCCTCACCCATAATGACACGCATCATATCGAGGGTCAGATGCCCCTCCTGACTGTATTTCTTGAGCCGCTGGGCTTGGGAAAGGGAAGGGGTAGCCTGCTCACTGTCCATGGCATCCAGCAGGTCTACCTGTTCGTCCTTTTTGAGAAATGACAGCTCATAGGCAGGGTTCAGGGCAATCTTCTTTTCATCTACCATATCCATCAATTCAGGAATCAGCTCTGTCAGACGGATATAGCGAAAAATCTGGTTTTTACTCTGACCTACTTGCTCCGCCAAAACCTCGCTGGACTTCTTCCCAAAATCGTTCCCAACTTGGGAACAATTTTCTTTACTCGGTCTGCCAGCCTGTCTTTTCATGGCATCCAGCTTCATTTTATAAGCAAATGCCCTTTCACTTGGGAGCAAGCTTTCTCGCTGCAAGTTGCTGTCAACCATAATGATCGTGGCGGCATCATCATCCAAATCCCGAACAATGACCGGCATAGTCTCCTTGTCTGCCAGTTCACTGGCTCTGTGCCGCCTGTGTCCGGCTACCAGCTCATAACCGCCCTCCGGGTCCGGTCGGGCAATGGCCGGAACCAGAACGCCATACTGTTTGATACTGTCAGCGGTCTCCATCATGGCTTCGTCATCCTTGACTTTGAATGGGTGGTTCTTGAACGGATGCAGTTCAGACAACGGAATTTCCTGAATCTTTTCCAGCTTTGCATCCTGGCGGCCTTCTTCGGTGGAGAACAAATCATCTACCGAGGCCAGCTCTATTTTTTTCGCGCTGCTTTTCAAGTTTCAACACCTCCTTCGTCAGATTTTTGTAGCCCTCAGCCACCTTGCCACCGGGATCATGGGCAAAAATGCTTTTTCCCTCTGCGCTGATTTCCTTTGCCCGGACAGAATGGGGGATCTCTGTGCTGAATACTTTGATCTTGCTGCCATAGGTCTCCCGCAGGAGCGCGGAGATCTCTTTGGCAAAGTTGGTTCGGCTGTCCACCATCGTCAGCAGGATACCGTCTATCTGGAGCTTGGGGTTGATCTGCCGCTTTACCTTGTTTACCGTGGAGAGCAGCTGTTCCAGCCCTTTGGCGGGCAGATACTCCGCCTGAACGGGAATTATGATCCTGTTCGCAGCGGCCAGCGCATTGACTGTGAGCATCCCCAGGGAAGGCTGGCAGTCGATGAGGATATGGGAGTATTGCCCCTTCAGCGTGTCCAGATATTGCCGCAAGATAGTCTCACGGCTCATGGCATTTACCAGGGATACCTCCATACCGGATAACTGGATGTCCGCAGGCATCAGGTCTACGCCCTCTGGGTGGTGCAGGATACCCTCGCCGGGACGAAGCGGCTCATCCATCAGGATACGCCCCATAGCGTCCGACAGCGTAAAGGGCAGCTTGTCCGGCTGGGGATGGCCCAGGCTGATTGTCAGGCTCCCTTGTGGGTCCCCGTCGATCAGAAGGACTTTCTTTCCGGCCTGCGCCAGCCCGATTCCCAAGTTGGCACAGGTCGTTGTCTTGCCAACGCCGCCTTTCTGGTTGGCAATGGCGATGATTTGCGTGTTCATTGACTTCACCTCATTTCTAATTATTGCTGTTGCTTCTGGAAATAGAAAAAGCCGCCACTTCAAAATCATAAAGTGACGGCCCTTTCTAATGCCGGAATCTCTAAAACAAAAAAGCACCCAGTTATTTGTTACTGAGTGCCTGCATTAGAATCGTATTTAATTGTTCAGATTTGGTCAGATTATGCCAAACCCTCCAGCGAAAAATCCGGTGTCTGAGAGTGCCAAAATCACCCTCAAAAATACCCCCGAAATTGCTCTCTGGTTGTCCTATTTTTTAACCACTAAGGCCGTTTTTTGACCCCATTTTTGGCGGTTGTCCTATATTTAACCACTAAAAATTGGGTGAAAACGGCTCTCGTTTGGTCAAATGAGGTCAAACTATATCAGCCCGTTTAGGTATAAGAAAACCCCGGAAAACCTTGATTTTCCGGGGTTTTTGAACCATTTTGATATAGTCTGAGCAGTCGATTATCGCTTGCTGAACTGCGGAGCGCGACGAGCTGCTTTGAGACCGTACTTCTTTCTCTCTTTCATACGCGGATCTCTGGTCAGGAAGCCTGCTTTCTTCAGAACCGGTCTGAACTCAGCGTCTGCCTGAAGCAGTGCTCTGGAGATACCGTGACGGATTGCACCAGCCTGGCCGGTGAAACCGCCGCCGCGAACGTTAACCAGAATGTCGAACTTGTCAACAGTCTCAGTTGCTACTAACGGCTGACGAACAACTACCTTTAAGGTCTCAAGACCAAGATACTCATCGATGTCTCTCTTGTTGATGGTGATTTTACCGGTACCCGGTACCAGATATACTCTTGCGATAGATTTTTTTCTTCTACCTGTTCCGTAATATTTATTTGCCATGATAACTTCCTCCTTTCAGTACCTTTCCTTAGAATTTGATTTCCAGAGCTTCCGGCTTCTGAGCTGCCTGCTCATGATCCGGTCCTGCATATACATGAAGCTTGGTCATCATGCTTCTTCCTAAAGGTCCCTTTGGAAGCATACCCTTAACAGCCAGCTCGATAACGCGCTCCGGCTTCTTAGCCATCATCTCACGCAGAGTGGTCTCTTTCATACCACCTACGTAATCGGAATGATGATAGTAGATCTTCTGATCTAACTTCTTACCGGTTACTTTGATCTGATCTGCATTTACAACGATCACATAATCACCGCAGTCGATGTGCGGGGTGTAGATCGGTTTATTCTTTCCTCTTAATACTTTTGCTACTTCTGAAGCCAAACGTCCTAAAGTACATCCGGCAGCATCTACTACATACCATTTTCTCTCAATCGTCGCTGGACTAGCCATAAAACTCTTCATTGGTTAACCTCCTGTTAAACTATCTGATTCTAACGGTTCATCACCGCAATTGTTTTGAAATGTATAGTAAAATGCCTATTCCGGGGCTTTGGCCTAAGCATTTCCACCTAACGTCACAGTTGTATATTATATAATAAGCGTTTCCTTGTGTCAAGCGCTTTTTCCTTGATTTTACGCCTTTTTGAAGGGTTTTCCACAGATTTTTTAATTTTCGGAAGCGTTATCCACAACCGGGAGGGCGGTTACCCACCTGAGAATCTTTTTCGGCTGTGAATCCGCAGTCTCCGCAAGCCGTTTCAGTTTTTCAAGTTCTTCCCGGGTAAACTGGATTTCCACATTTTCCTGCACATTTCCGAACACATACCGGCCATGTACATCATCAGTTCTCAGACGTTCCGGCTGCCTCAGATCTGTCACATAAACCCGCTCTGCCCCGTTCTGGAACGCATGGTGAATATTTCTTCTTAAAATACCATCCATCTCCTCATCCACGCAGCGCGTAATCACAAAATAAGCGTTCTTCTCGTTTTTAATATGAGACTGCAGAATATCATACTCCCAGTATTTATTCTCCCGGTGATGCCAGTCCGGCAGTTCTTTCTGGTATTCCATGCTCACCAGAGTCAGCCCCCTGGCCGGAGCTGTGCGCCCTGCGGCCTGGCGGTCCCTGGCATCCAGAATCTCTTCCATATGCTCCGGCGGATATGCCCCCATTCCCACCTCCAGCAGTGTGCCCGCAATGATGCGCACCATATTATAGAGGAAGCCGCTTCCGCTGATGCGGATGGTTATCATATCATCCTGCTTTGTGATATCCAGGCTGTAGATAGTCCGCACCGTCTCCTCTGCCTGGGTCCGCACCGTGCAGAAGCTCTTGAAATCATGCTCTCCCACCAGATACGCCGCAGCTTCTCTCATTTTATTCAGATCCAGATTAAAATAACAGAAATGGGCATACAGCCTCTCTAACGGCATCGAAATCTTCCGGTTCAACACTTTATATTCGTAGGTCTTGGTGCAATTTACCTTTCTCGGATGCCATTCTGCCGGTACCTCTTCAGAGGTCTGCACCCGGATATCTTCCGGGAGCCGCTGGTTTAAGGCAAAACATATCTTATCTGCCGGCATGCGGTTTTCCGTGTCAAAGACTGCCACATTCCCCCGGGCATGCACCCCGGAATCCGTACGGCTTGCTCCAATCACAGCAATGGGTTCTTTTAACAGCGCAGTCAGTTCCCGATTCAGTACTTCTTCTATGGTCACGCCATTCGGCTGGAGCTGCCAGCCGCGGTAGGCGGTGCCGTCATAGGATACCACCATTCTTACTCGTTTCATCAATAATTTCTATCCTCCTGAAGCAAATGCCCGGCAGCTTTTTCCTGTCATGCAGCCAAACACTCTGCCAGATGCAAACAAGTCAAAAATTGCTTCCCGTCAGAAACTTCCGGGAAGCAATCACAATTTCATTGTTATCTTATCACGCTACGCGCGAAGCAGAATCATGATTACCAGATAAATCACATACACCAGGTAGCCCATATGATCACACTTCGCATACTTGAGCGGTTTCATCTTGGTACGGCCTTTACCGCCATGGTAACAGCGTGCTTCCATGGCCATAGCCAGATCGGTCGCGCGGCGGAAGGCCGAAATAAACAACGGCACCAGAAGCGGAACCATGCTCTTCGCCTTCTGGATCAGGTTGCCGCTCTCAAAATCGGCACCTCTTGCCATCTGTGCTTTCATGATCTTGTCCGTTTCTTCCACCAGAATCGGAATAAAACGCAAAGCAATGGACATCATCATGGAAACCTCATGAACCGGCACACCGACCTTATTCAAAAAGCCCAGACTCTTTTCGAGTCCATCTGTCAGCTCATTGGGTGTGGTCGTCAGCGTCATAACCGAAGAACCGATTACCAGATAGATCAGGCGCAGTGCCATAAAACCGGCCGTACGGATGCCCTCATGCGTAATTTTAAAAATGCCAAACTGAACCACCGGCGTTCCCGGTGTCAGAAACAGGTTGAAGCTCACACTGATCAGCAGCAGAAATACGATTGCCTTTAAGCCCCTTACCATGAAGGCAAACGGCACCTTCGACATACGAATGGCCGTAATCAGAAACAGAGTTGCCGCCACATAGCAGGCAATGCTGTTTGCAAAAAACAGGGAAATGATGAACACCAGCGTTCCAAACAGCTTGGTCCGCGGATCCATGCGGTGCAGCACAGAATCCACCGGGTAATATTGTCCTAATGTAATATCGCGAATCATGGTCTTTCATCCTTCCCTAGCAGCTGCAGGATCGCGTCCTTTGCCTCTGCCACTGTGGTAATATCGTCTGCGATCGGCACGCCATGCTCCTTTAAGCCCTGCACAATATAAGTAATCTGCGGAGCTGCCAGCCCAATGGCCTCCAGCTCTTTGTAATGGCGGAATACCTCTTTCGGCGGTGCGTCAAACACCTTTTCTCCGTGGTTCATGACCATGATCCGGTCCGCATAACGCGCAATATCCTCCATGCTGTGAGACACCAGAATGATGGTCATATGACGATCCCGGTGCAGCGCGGAAATCTCATCCAGAATCTCATCGCGGCCCTTCGGATCCAGTCCGGCCGTCGGCTCGTCCAGAATCAGTACCCCCGGGTGCATAGCCATCACACCGGCAATGGCCACGCGCCGCTTCTGACCACCAGACAGTTCAAAGGGAGACTGCTGCCAGAGTTTTTCATCCAGTCCAACCTGGGTCAGCGCTTCTCTTGCACGCTCCTCCACCTCCTCTTTGGAAAGTCCCTGGTTCTTCGGTCCAAAGCAGACATCAGAAAAGACATCCACCTCAAACAGCTGATGCTCCGGATACTGGAACACCAGTCCCACCTTGCTGCGCAGAGCCTTCATATCGTAACCGTCCTGGTAAATATTTTCTCCATTATAATAGATGGCTCCGCTGCTGGCCCGCAGCAGACCATTCAAGTGCTGGATCAGCGTAGACTTTCCGGAACCGGTATGACCGATCAGTCCGATAAACTGTCCATCTTCAATCTCGAAGCTGACATCCTTTAAAGCATACTGCTCAAAGGCTGTTCCTTCGCCATAAATATGATTCAAATGCTCTGCCCTGATCGACATAGCTTCCTCCTTTTATTTTACCTCTGAAAATTTTTCACGAAACATCGGGAGAAGCCTATCCATCAGCTCATCCATCGTAAGAATTCCATCCGGAAGATCCAGGCCGGCCTGCTTTAACTCATAGGCAAGCTCTGTCACCTGCGGTACATCCAGACGGTATTCTTTGAGTTCCTTTACCCGGGAAAAAATTTCCCGCGGGGTTCCGTCCATCACCAGTTTTCCATCATCCATGACAATGACACGGTCTGCGTCAATCACTTCTTCCATATAGTGAGTAATCAGAAGAACGGTGATTTTCTCCTGGCGGTTCAATTCATGCAGGGTAGCAATAACCTCCTTGCGGCCGTTCGGATCCAGCATGGCTGTTGGCTCATCCAGAATGATGCACTGCGGACGCATGGCCATAACACCGGCAATGGCTACGCGCTGTTTCTGGCCTCCAGAAAGCTTGTTTGGTGATTTCAGACGGTATGCCGTCATACCGACTGCCTCCAGGCTCTGGTCTACCCTGCGCCAGATCTCGTCGGTCGGCACTCCCAGATTCTCCGGTCCAAATCCCACATCCTCTTCCACAATGTTGCCAATGATCTGGTTATCCGGGTTCTGGAATACCATGCCTGCAGTCTTGCGGATATCCCAGATATGAGCATCGTCCGCTGTATTCATGCCGGAAATCCAGACAGTGCCGTCTGTCGGAAGCAGAATGCCGTTCACCTGTTTGGCAAAGGTAGACTTTCCGGAGCCGTTGTGCCCCAGAATAGCCACAAAATCTCCCTGGTTAATGTCCAGAGTCAGATCATCGATCGCACGCTTTACTTCTTCCACATGGTCATCTTCATCCCGGCGGATATAATCGTATATTAACTTTGAAGCTTTTATGATTCCCATAAAAAACTGCTTCCTTTCTTTTTTCCACTGTTTTCTCATTTTAAGCGAAATTATACACAGCGTCAAGAAAAAAAAGGCACCTCATCCACATTGATCCTCGATATATGCAATCTGTCTACAGCAAGGTCTCATCGTACACAGCTCTTGCCCCGCCGGTAAACTTCAGTCGGGTTCTTGCGCAGATGACCCGCGCTGCCCCAATCTGCCGTTTTTCGATGCGCACCGGAACCGCAACTTCTTTTAAATGCATGCCGATGAGGGTATCCCCAATATCCATGCCGGCTGATGCCCGGATATGCTCCACTGCCACCGGATGCATAAAGCTGTGATATGCCGCCGTTGCAAAAGAACCTCCCGCCTTTGGCTGCGGAACTACATTCACCTGTTCATATCCATAACACTCTGCTGCTTCCTCTTCCAGAATCAGGGCACGGTTTAAATGTTCACAGCACTGGGCTGCCAGGTAAACCTCTGCTTCCTTTACAGCACGGTAAATGCCGTCGAACAATGCCTGGCCAAGCTCCGGGCTGGAAAAGCTTCCGATCCGCTCCCCGGCCACTTCACTGGTGGAACAGCCAACCACAAAAATACTGCCTTTCTTCGGACGGGCAGCTGCAAGCAGCTGCGAGGCCGCCTCATACGCTTCTTCCGTAATTTCCATCAGTTCCTGTTTATCCGCTTTTCTGTCTGATAATCCGTTTGCCATATCCAAATTCCTCCATCTTTTTTCTGCTGTCAGTTTACTCCTGGCTCTGCTGCGCAATCATCTTGTTTCATTATACGCCATCTTCTCCAAAAGAAAAAGATGCGTCGGAACCCTGGTTTCAGATTCCGACGCATCTTTTTATAGGTTTGCGTTGCCAGAAGATTTTCCGTACATCCGCTCTGATTTAAAATTCTAGTGAACCCATATACCCTGATCATTCACATAAAACGTATCAATGGTAGTATTCACTGCCTTGTTGCCCTGGCCTGGATAGAAATAATACCAGTTGCCGTCTACCTGATTCCAGCCCTCAACCATGTAACCGACATTATCCAGATAGTAGGTCTTGCCGTCTTTGCCAAGCCAGTGGCCGCGTACCAGACATCCGTAATAAGCATCCTGAGTCTCGTTCATATAGCACCAGCGGCCATTCCAGGAAAGCCATCCGGTGATCATGGCACCGCTTCCGTCCAGATAATACATCTGACCATTCCGCTCCTGCCAGCCGGTGAGCATTCTGCCGCTCGCGATCAAACAAATACCAGCGTCCGCCAACCTCAACCCAGCCGTTCTTTACATAACTGCCGTCCGGATAGTAGTAGTACCAGGTATTGTCATATTTTTTCCAGCCGGCATTGGTGTTGCCGTTCGGACTGCCGCTTGTGTTGTTGTCGTTGCGGCCACTTCCATCAGAGACATCTTCCTTGGCAAGATAAATCTCATCCGACTCTACCCACTCACTGTTCTTGCCGTAATCATCCTGTTTGGATGTCTTGGCAATGGTGCGGACACGGAATGTATAGGTTCCAGCCTGCGTCATGTACGGATAGAAGTTGAAGGTTTTGCCCGTTGTCTCAGTCGTATAAATCTTCGTGGAGCCCTTGCGAAGCTCTACCTCATACTGACCGGTTCCGCCGTTATCCGGTTCTTCCCATTTTGCAGTTCCTTTGGCATTGTCCTTCCAGTATGCGTCCTCCGGTGCCTCGAAAGTTCCCTTAATTGGTTTTAACTTTGCCTTGATGACCAAGTCGCCACTGCTCTTGCTGGCGCTGACGAATTCAGCACCCTTGATGGTTACATTGCTGGAGCGGTAGGTTCCCTTGAATGCATAATCAGAATCCGCTACTTCCAGGCGGATTTTCAACTCTGGCTGGTAGCCCACACTTACTTCTTTGGAAGAAGAGGTGGTCCACTCTGCTTCCTTAATCTGGTAACGCTCCGTGGAACCGGAAATAGCAATACCACCGCCCGGTGCTGTGGTGCTGTCGATGTCAATGGAAGCATCTCCAATCTTGTCTCCTACCTCCAGGTCCGTGTAAATCTGTAATTTTACACTTGAAATTGTTTTGTCCGCCGCATAAGCGGTAGTCATGCCTGCTGTGCCTGTGCATAGCGCCAGAATCAGTCCCCATACTGCAAACCTTCTCTTTGTCATGCTCATCCCTCACTCTCTTCATTCTGGAATCCGTGTTCTGTCAGACTGCTCACTCTATATCTAATCAATGCCTCATTCGGCAGGTTCTTTTTGTAATTTTATTATAAGCGAAGGAAGATGTCCAGTCAACTTACGTATTCCTTACCATTATGATGCAATATCGCCGCAAATTGAAAGATTCTGAAAAAATTTATTACAAACTCCCGGAAAAGAAAAAACTCCTGGAGAACGAATCTCCAGGAGCCTTAAGCTCATAAATTTATATGATTATAAAATTAAACAAGCTCTAACAGCACTTCCATAGCGCCGTCACCCTTACGCTGGCCGATCTTAACGATACGGGTGTAACCACCGTTACGGGAAACGTACTTCGGAGCAACCTCATCGAAGAGTTTTGCCGGGATATCTATGGATTTGGTGTTTTTCTTCTTGCCTGCAGCTGCGGTCGGAACCTCAGTTACATCGTAGAGAACTTTGAGCATCTGACGACGAGCATGAAGTCTGGACGGCTTATCCTTCTTGATTTCCTTCTGAACTTCATCATAAACGGTAACTTTCTTGCCGTTTACTACCTCTTTGACTCTCTTACCCTCAGCGTCCTTTTTAGCAACCTTAGCGGTAACAGTAACAGTCTCGAAGTTGTCTTTCTCTTTTACAGCCAGTGCAATCAGACCCTCAGCAACTTTGCGGATCTCTTTTGCTCTAGCCTCAGTGGTTTTGATGCTTCCATGATACAGCAGTGCAGTTACCTGGCTGCGGATCATTGCTTTTCTCTGGCTGGAAGTTCTTCCAAGTTTTCTATAACCTGCCATTTTATTTTCCTCCATATAATGTGGAGTGCAGTCCCGTGCCCTTTGGTCTTACCGAACCACAGCTTCCAATTTTTCATAACGTAGCGGCTCTCTGCCTGATGGACTTACGGAGCCGCCACTTTAAAGTTATCAGTAATTGAAGAATTATTCCTCGCTCGGGTTGAGCTGAAGGCCTAACTCTTTTAATTTCGCCAGAACTTCCTCAAGGGACTTTCTGCCGAGATTACGAACCTTCATCATATCCTCCGGAGTTCTGTTGCACAGCTCCTCCACAGTATTGATTCCGGCTCTCTTTAAGCAGTTGTAGGAACGAACAGACAGTTCCAGTTCATCGATGTTCATCTCGAGAACCTTCTCTTTTTCATTGTCCTCTTTCTCTACCATGATCTCAGCAGTCTTGGCATTCTCAGAAAGATCGATGAAAAGATTTAAGTGCTCGCTCAGAACTTTCGCTGCAAGGCTTACAGCCTCATCTGGAGCTAAGGTTCCATTAGTGTACACGTCTAAGGTCAGCTTATCGTAATCGGTAACCTGTCCAACACGGGTATTCTGAATGGACATGTTGACACGCTCAACCGGTGTGTAGATGGAATCCACCGCGATCACACCAACCGGCATATCCTCACTCTTATTCTTGTCTGCGCTCACATATCCGCGGCCCTTAGTGATCGTAAGTTCCATGTAGAACTTGCTGTCTGCGCCGCCGCTTAAGTGTGCGATCACCTGATCCGGATTCATGATCTCAATGTCCGGGTCAGCCTGGATATCAGCTGCAGTAATGACA
>ENA-OQHL01001277-OQHL01001277.1-human-gut-metagenome-genome-assembly--contig:-NODE-1277-length-13313-cov-2.506825_pt1 | contig 13313 bp, 15 predicted proteins | sample MGYA00242565_ERZ504723 | MGnify/ENA primary metagenome ERZ504723 (study PRJEB26092, sample SAMD00036211) | human gut metagenome | host: Homo sapiens | study: EMG produced TPA metagenomics assembly of... | reverse complement strand
AGACAGAAGAGAGGGAAGTGCCGCTTGAGGAAGTACCGGAATTTTTCGGAATGTGGTCTTTGCGGTACGGCTGCTGTCGTTTCCCCGGTAGGAAAGATCGTGGATCACGGCAAAGGAGATCTGCTTTGCAAGCGGTATGGATGAGATGGGGCCGTACTAAAGCAACTTTACGATACACTGACCGGAATCCAGATGGGACGCATCGAAGCACCAAAAGGCTGGATTCATGTAATCGAATAAGGAAATCAGACAGATCCTCCGGATAACAAAAAAGTCCGGAGGATTTTGCCCCTTTTAAAACTGGCAAAATCGTGCTATAATAAGCCGGATTTATAGTCGGCAGGAGATGATTGGATGGAGGCATATACAGGATTTGCACAGGTGTATGACACCTTTATGGACAACGTTCCATACGAAGAGTGGGCGGACTATTATAAGGAGATTCTGCGGGAGCATGGGATCATGGACGGGATCGTTCTCGATCTTGGATGCGGAACCGGGAGTATGACAGAATTGCTTGCGGAGCAGGGCTATGATATGATCGGGGTGGACAATTCCGAGGGAGATGCTGGATCTGGCGATGGAAAAGCGCGACCGCGTCCGGACAGGACATCCTATATCTTCTTCAGGATATGCGTAAGTTCGAGCTTTACGGCACGGTCCGGGCGGTTATCAGTGCCTGCGATTCCGTGAATTACCTGACAGAACCGGGGGATCTTGTGAAAGTCTTTTCCCTGGTGAATAATTATCTGGATCCGGGCGGACTCTTCCTGTTTGACTTCAATACGGAGTATAAGTACAGAGAACTTCTCGGGGATACGACCATTGCGGAGAATCGCGAGGAGTGCAGCTTTATCTGGGAAAACTACTATGATCTCCAAGAGCGGATCAATGAATACGATCTGACGATTTTTGTGCGGGAGGGAGAGCTGTACCGGAAGTTTGAGGAGACACACTTTCAAAGGGGGTACACTGTTTCAGAGGTGGCAGATGCACTGAGGGAGGCGGGTCTTGAACTGGTCGCCTTATATGATGATTTCACGAGAGAAGAACCGGGGAAGATAGCGCCCGCGTCTGCGTAGTAGCAAGAGAGTGCCGGAAGTGCTGCGAAGTGTCCAGATAAAAATGCCGGACAGAATACAATACAGGAAATAAAAAGAAACGAGGAAAAGCGATGAAAGATTATATTGTAAGAGCAACAGCGGCAGGCAGTCAGATCCGTGCTTTTGCCGCGTCCACCACAGAATTGGTGGAAACGGCAAGAAGATACCATAATACGAGCCCGGTGGCAACAGCGGCACTGGGACGTCTTCTGACTGCGGGCGGTATGATGGGAAGTATGATGAAAAACGATACGGACGTACTGACGATCCAGATCAAGTGCGACGGGCCGATCCAGGGACTTACCGTGACAGCGGACAGCAAAGCGAACGTCAAGGGCTACGCAGAAAACCCGGACGTGATGCTCCCGCCAAAGAACGGCAAGCTGGATGTAGGCGGAGCATTGGGTCTTGGTATCTTAAATGTCATCAAAGATATGGGACTGAAAGAGCCGTATATAGGTCAGACGATTCTCCAGACCGGAGAGATCGGGGATGACCTGACATACTATTTCGCCAATTCCGAGCAGGTACCGTCTTCTGTGGGACTGGGTGTTTTGATGGAAAAGGATAATACAGTACGCTGTGCAGGTGGGTTCATCGTACAGGTCATGCCGTTTGTGGAGGAGCAGGTACTCGTCCGGCTAGAGGAAAATATCAGTAAGATTCATTCTGTGACCGCGCTTTTAGAGCAGGGTCATACACCGGAGTCTCTCCTTCAGGAAGTATTAAAAGGTATGGATATTGAGATCACGGATACGCTTCCGACAGCATTTGCATGCGACTGTTCAAAAGAGAAGATCGAGAAAGCGATCGTAAGTATCGGGGAGAGGGACATCAAAGAGATGATTGCGGAAGGGAAGGACATTGAGGTCAAATGTCATTTCTGTAATACGGCATATACCTTTACCGTGGAAGAGCTGGAAAAGCTTTTACACCATGCAAAGAAAAACTAGGAGCATCAGTCAGACTGAAAAATCAAATGGAAAAGAGGAATAGGGCATGAAACAGGGCTTTATCAAAGTGGCGGCAGCTACGCCTGATATCCGTGTGGCAGACGTAGCGTTTAATACGGAAGAAATTATCAAAAGAATGCGGGAGGCCGCGGGAAACGGCGCCAGGATCATCGTCTTTCCAGAGCTGTGTGTGACCGGATACACCTGTGGGGATTTGTTTACCCAGGATGCTCTCCTGGAAACGGCAAAGGGCGGTCTTTTGAAGATCACTGAAGCGACGAGAGATCTGGAGGCGCTTGTTTTTGTAGGATGTCCCATTGCGGTGGATGGAGAGCTGTATAATACGGCGGCGGCACTGAATAAAGGCATGATCCTTGGGTTTACGACCAAGACGTTCCTGCCAAATTATGGAGAGTTTTATGAGATGCGTCAGTTTACGCCGGGACCGGATGTGACAAGAGAGATCGCTTTTGACGGGAAGAGAGTACCGTTTGGCCCCCAAATTCTGTTTGTTTCCCGGGAGACCAAAGATCTGGTTGTGTCGGCAGAGATCTGTGAGGACGTCTGGTCACCAGTTCCGCCAAGTATCCGGGCGGCGCTGGAAGGAGCGCTCATTCTTGTAAACTGTTCTGCAAGTGACGAGACGATCGGAAAGGACCGTTACCGGGAAGGACTGATTTCCGGGCAGTCGGCAAGATTGATCGCGGGTTACGTCTATGCCAATGCGGGAGAAGGGGAGTCTACCACGGATGTCGTTTTTGGCGGACACAATCTGATTGCGGAAAATGGGACGATTTTAAAATCGTCCGGACGGTTTGTCAACGAGACGATCTACAGTGAGATTGATATTCGAAGGTTGTTGTCGGAGCGTCGGAAGAATACGACTTTCCGCTCGGCGCTGCACAAGACACTGCCGGCTGTGTTCTTCTCCGCAAAGGAGGAGAAGACTGTTTTGACGAGGGAATTTTCGCCGGCGCCTTTTGTTCCTCAAAATGAGCGTGAGAGAGCAGACAGATGTGAGGAGATTTTGATGATTCAGGCCATGGGACTGAAAAAGCGGCTTCTTCATACAAAGACTACCAGTGCGGTCGTAGGAATTTCCGGAGGGCTGGACTCCACGCTTGCACTTCTAGTGACAGCGAAAGCCTTCGACATGGCAAGAATTCCAAGAGCCAATATCCATGCGGTGACGATGCCGTGCTTTGGGACGACTGACCGCACATATCAGAATGCCTGCCGGATGTCCGAAAAGCTTGGAGCTACTTTGATGGAGGTTCCGATCCGGGAGGCGGTGACAGTGCATTTCCGGGATATCGGCCAGGACCTTGAGGATCATAGTGTGACCTACGAAAACGGACAGGCCAGGGAGCGTACTCAGGTGCTGATGGATCTTGCCAATAAATCTGGAGGTCTCGTCATCGGAACCGGGGATATGTCGGAGCTTGCCCTTGGATGGGCAACCTACAACGGTGACCATATGTCCATGTATGGAGTAAATGCTTCTGTACCGAAGACACTGGTGCGTCATCTTGTTCAATATTATGCGGATACGTGCAGGGACCGGGAGCTTCGGGAGGTACTTCTCGATGTGCTGGACACTCCGGTAAGTCCGGAGCTGCTTCCGCCAAAAGAGGGAGAGATTGCCCAGAAGACGGAGGATCTGGTGGGACCTTACGAACTGCATGATTTTTATCTTTACTATGTGCTACGTTTCGGGTACGAGCCATCCAAGATCTACCGGATCGCGAAGAAAGCGTTTGCTGGAAGTTATGACGATGAAACAATCCTGAAGTGGCTGAAGAAGTTTTACTGGAGATTTTTCTCCCAGCAGTTTAAGCGTTCCTGTCTGCCGGACGGACCGAAAGTAGGAACCGTCGCCCTCTCGCCGAGAGGAGACTGGAGGATGCCAAGCGACGCCTGTGCGGCGGTTTGGATCTCCGATCTGGAGCGCATAGAAAAGAAGAACGGTAGAACGTAAGCGAGGAGAGCACAGTAAAAAGAAAAGGCGGATGCAGCATCCGGAAGATCCCGGGGCGTCCGCCTTTTCTTTTCCTATAACCGAATATTTTTGAACAGATCGCCAAGATTTGTCCCGATCTCTTCAGATTTCGGAATCTCTACGTGGAGATTTTCGTCTTCCTCGTCCTTTTCTTCATGGAGTGCCTTGATGCTCAGACTCAACTTTCCATCTTTGATTCCAATGACCTTTACTTTGACCGGATCACCGATCTTTAAGACGTCAGCCGGAGTCTTGATACGCTTTTCACAGATCTGGGAAACATGAACCAGACCGGAGAGTCCATCCTCAAAACGGACGAAAGCACCGTAGGACTGGATAGACTCTACTACACCGTCCATCACAGTTCCAACCTGGATACTGGAGATGCGTGCGGAGCGCTCTTTTGCGTCTTTTTCCTTTAAGATTTCCCGTGCGGAAAGCACAAGCCGGTGTTCTTCCGGATCCACCTCGATGACGCGGACAGTGATCTCCTTGAGGAGGTAAGATTCGAGGTCTTCAATATAGGAAAGAGACAGGCGGGAGGCTGGAATGAATCCGCGAAGGCCCTCTACCTTGACGATGACTCCACCGTTGACAACACCTTCCACCTTCAGGGTGAGGTTCGTCTTTTCGTCCAGATATCTCTGTACAATATGCCATGGATCAGACATATCAAATTGATCTTCATAATCTTTCATGCACTCTGTCCGGGTCTCCATTTCCGGTGTCGTTGTTTCTAATTCTTCATTCATTGGTGATACACCCCTTTTTCGTGTTTTCTTTAGCCAGTATATCATAGTTTGCGGCACAGCGGAGGATTATTTTGGCGAAATCAGAAAAAAACAGTTGGCGGGGCATCAAAAAAATGATAATCTAGGTTTATATCAAGGAAATGATCTGCCGATACGGCAGATTTTTGTGGGAGGAAATAAAAATCATATGTCAGATAATCAGAAAGACAGAAAGGTATATGTGGTAGGACATAAAAATCCGGACACGGATTCGATCTGTTCTGCTATCGCTTATGCGGAGCTGAAAAGGCGGGTCACAGGAAAGAATTATGTGGCAAAGCGGGCGGGAACCGTCTCCGAGGAGACGCTCTTTGTGCTGAATCAGTTTCATGTCCAGGAACCGGCGCTTTTACAGAATGTTTTCCAGCAGCTTAAAGATGTGGATATCCGCAAAATTGACGGAGTATCCAGTCAGGCGTCTGTAAAGGAAGCCTGGGCTATGATGAAAGAGAATAGTATCCGAACCCTTCCGGTGTTAAAAGATCAAAAGCTGGAAGGGATTATCACGATTGGCGATATCGCTAATTCCTACATGGAGCTCCACGACAGTCATCTGTTGTCCGAAGCCAGAACACAGTACCGGAGTATCAAGGATACTTTAAGCGGGGAGATCATTACGGGAAATGAGCACGCTTACTTCATTAAGGGGAAAGTCGTGATTGCCGCGTCCTCCCCGGATATGATGGAGAATTTTATTGAACCGGATGATTTGGTGATTGTGGGAAACCGCTATGAGTCCCAACTCTGCGCCATTGAGATGGACGCAAGCTGTCTGGTGATCTGCCAAGGAGCGGAGGTGTCAAGGACGATCAAAAAGCTGGCGTCTGAGCGGGATATTGTTATCATCAGTACTCCGTTTGACACCTTTACGACGGCCCGCCTGATTAACCAGAGTATTCCGGTAAAGCATTTTATGACGCGGGATCACCTGACCACATTCCACGTAAATGACTATCTGGAAGAGGTCAAGGAAGTGATGACGAAAAAGCGCTACCGGGATTTTCCTGTTATTGACAAGAAAGGAAGATTTACCGGATTCATCTCCAGACGGAGATTGTTAAAGCCAAAGCGCAAGCAGGTCGTTTTAGTGGATCACAATGAAAAAACCCAGGCGGTGGACGGTATTGAGGAGGCGGAGATCCTGGAAATCATCGATCATCACAGAATTGGCAATTTGGAGACGATGGGGCCGGTTTATTTCCGGAACCAGCCGCTTGGCTGTACAGCGACGATTATTTATCAGATGTACCAGGAAAATCAGATCAAGCCGCCCAAAGAGATTGCGGGACTTCTGTGCGCTGCCATCCTTTCGGATACGCTTTTATTCCAGTCGCCGACCTGTACGCCGATGGACGAAGCAACTGCACGGACGCTGGCAAAGATTGCGCAGATCGACGTTGTGGAGTTTGCGAAAGAGATGTTTAAAGCGGGCAGCAATCTTGCTAATAAATCTGTTGCAGAAATCTGCTTTCAGGATTTTAAGGAATTCCACGTCAATGAGCTGACATTCGGTGTAGGTCAGATCAATTCTATGGACAAAGAGGAACTGGAGGAGATCAAAGAAAAGATCTGTCCAAAGCTGGTAGAAGTGCTCAAGGAAAGCGGACTTGATATGGTATTTTTTATGTTGACAAATATTGTAGAACAGTCCACAGAACTGCTATGCAGCGGTGGGAATGCTAGAGAGACTGTGATGGATGCCTTTGAGCTTTCCGAGGATACAGAGGATATCATTTTAAACGGTGTAGTATCCAGAAAGAAGCAGCTTATCCCAACGCTGGTCAGCGAGATGCAGCAGTAGAGGAGAGAGAAATGAGTGAGAAAGAGATTTTTAAACCGGGGAATATGCTTTATCCGCTTCCGGCTGTCATGGTAAGCTGTGCGGATAAATCAGGAAAGGACAATATTCTTACGGTTGCGTGGACCGGGACGGTCTGCTCGGATCCGCCCATGCTTTACATTTCGGTCCGTCCGGGACGGTTTTCCCACCATATGATCGAGGAAACAGGAGAATTTGTCGTCAACCTGACGACGGAGAAGCTTGCAAGAGCTACAGATTTCTGCGGGGTCCGATCCGGAAGAGATGTGGATAAGTGGGAGGAGACACGTCTGACGAGAAAAGCGGCCGTCTCTCTTCAGTATGCTCCTGCCATTGCGGAGTGCCCGGTCAACATCGAGTGCAAAGTGCGCAAGATTCTGCGTCTGGGAACACATGATATGTTTTTAGCGGATGTGACGGGTGTGCAGGTAAGCAGCAGGTACATGAATGAAAATGGAAAGTTTGAGCTGAACAAAACAGGACTTCTGGCCTATTCCCATGGAGAATACCTGGGACTGGGAAAGAAGATCGGCACATTTGGCTACAGCGTCAGAAAGAAGAAAAAGAAATAATAAAGATCCATCCGGAACCCGGAGTGCAGGCAAGGGCGCCAGTACTCCGGGTTCTATCTGTCTTTTCTTCGGAATACATTTACAGGAGAGAAAAGGAGAGTGGCGTATCGAGTGAAACAGAAAACAAGATGGTGGAAATTGATCGGGGAGATCCTTTTGATTGCGGCGGTCTGTCTGACTGGTATGTGGCAGAACACGAAGAAGACGATGGAGAGTATCAGCGATGTGGCAAAGAAAGAGGAGAAAAGGATCGCCATTACCTTTGACGACGGCCCGGATGGCACCTATACCCCGCAGCTTCTGGACGGACTTAAGGAACGGGGGGTAAAGGCGAGCTTTTTTTGTGATCGGAAAGGAAGCAGAGGAACATCCAGAGCTGATTTTACGGATGTATAAGGAGGGACATCTCATCGGGAACCACACATATCACCATGTGGAGCTGACAAGGGTGGATATGGAGACTGAAAAAGAAGAGATCAAAAAGACAAACGAAGTGATCGAAGGGATCACAGGAGAGAAAGTCACCTATATCCGTCCACCTTATGGGGAACTGAGGGAAGAAACACTAAAGGATGTGGAGTTGATTCCGGTCAAATGGGATATTGATCCGCTGGACTGGTGTACGAAAAGTACCGGGGAAATCGTCAGAAAGGTAGTGACGAGGGCAGAAGAAAATGGTATTATCTTATTACATGACTGTTACGGCACCTCAGTAGAAGCAGGGCTTCAGATCATTGATGCCCTACAGAAGGAGGGATATCAGTTCGTCACAGTCGATGAACTGATTATGGATTAATTGTGGACGAATCATAGAATTTATGATAGATGAAGGAACGGGAAGAAACATGCTGTATGAGTTTTCAAGGACAGAATTATTATTGGGAAAAGAAGCACTGGACAGGCTGAAAGAGGCGACCGTTACCGTGCTTGGTGTGGGCGGGGTAGGATCTCATTGTATCGAGGCGCTGGCAAGAAGCGGGGTAGGACACCTTGTGCTTGTGGATCACGATACGGTGTCGCTGACAAATATCAACCGCCAGTCGATTGCCCTTCACAGCACCATCGGGCAATATAAGACAAAGGTTATGGAGGCGAAGATTGCTGATATTTCACCGGAAATTTCGGTGACAACGTACGAGGAGTTTGTGCTAGAAGACAATCTGAAGCAGGTGTTTGCCATCCGTCCGGATTATATCGTGGACGCTATCGACACGGTGACAGCCAAGCTGGCGGTGGCCCGTTATGCGAAGGAGCACGGGATCTCTCTCATCAGTAGCATGGGGACAGGAAACAAGCTCCATCCGGAGCTCTTTGAGATTGATGATATCCGCAATACATCCGTCTGCCCGCTCTGCCGTGTGATGAGAAAAGAGCTGAAAAAACGAGGAATCGAAGGTCTTACTGTTCTTTATTCCAAAGAAAAACCCATCGATATTTCTGAGGCGGCCAGCGAGGAAGATAAGGGCGAAAGGCGGTCTGTCCCTGGGAGTGTCTCTTTTGTGCCGCCGGTAGCAGGACTGATGATCGCAGGAGAAGTGATTCGAAATCTCAGTGGATGTGCATAAGGAGGAAACGAAGAGATGGATTTATTTGAATATGCGAGAGAGAAGCAAAAGGAAACAGAGTCGCCTCTGGCTTCAAGGCTGAGACCAGAGACCCTGGAAGAAGTCGTAGGACAGCAGCACATTATCGGGAAGGACAAGCTGCTTTACCGGGCGATTAAGGCGGATAAATTAACCTCTGTCATTTTTTATGGTCCCCCGGGAACGGGAAAGACGACCCTCGCCAAGGTGATCGCAAATGCCACCAGCGCAAAATTCTGCCAGATCAATGCCACGGTGGCTGGGAAGAAGGATATGGAAGCGGTCGTTGAGGAAGCCAAGCGGACACGGGGAATGTACCAGCAGAAGACGATATTGTTCATTGATGAGATTCACAGATTTCATAAAGGGCAGCAGGATTACCTGCTCCCATTTGTGGAGGATGGGACGGTGATTCTGATCGGAGCTACGACGGAGAATCCGTATTTTGAGGTAAACCGGGCGTTGATTTCCAGATCTACGGTCTTTGAATTAAAGCCACTTTCTCTGGAGGAAATCGAAGTGTTGATCCGGCGGGCGGTATACGATGAGAAAAAAGGAATGGGAAGCTATCACGCCGAGATCGAAGCGGATGCCCTTCAGTTTCTGGCTGATATGGCGGGAGGAGACGCAAGACTTGCTCTGAATGCGGTGGAACTTGCCGTATTGACGACGAAGAGGAGTGTAGACGGGATGATTCACCTGACGCTTGAGGTCGTCTCCGAATGTATTCAGAAGCGGGTTGTACGCTATGATAAGGATGGAGACAATCATTACGACACAATTTCCGCATTCATCAAAAGTATGCGGGGATCTGATCCGGATGCGGCGGTCTATTATCTGGCAAAGATGCTCTACGCAGGGGAGGATATCCGCTTTATTGCCCGCAGAATTATGATCTGTGCCTCCGAGGATGTAGGAAATGCCGATCCCATGGCACTTACGGTGGCGGTATCCGCGGCCCAGGCTGTGGAGCGGATCGGGATGCCGGAGGCCCAGATTATTCTCTCCCAGGCAGTGCTCTACGTGGCGTCCGCACCGAAGAGCAATGCGGCGGTAATGGCGATCTCCAAAGCAATGGAGAGCGTCCAGACAAAAAGGACGTCTGTACCTGCACATCTCCAGGATGCCCATTATGGAGGACACGAGAATCTGGGTCATGGCGTTGGGTACCGGTATGCCCATGATTATCCGAACCACTATGTAAAACAGCAGTATCTGCCGGACGAGATCAAGGGATCTGTCTTTTATCATCCGGGAGATTTGGGGAAAGAAAAAGAAATCAAAGAGTGGCTTCAATATATTCGAACATAGAAAAGAACATAAAAAGGGGCGGTACCACAGCTTGTCAGTCGCTGTCGGAGCCGCTCCTTTTTAAAATGGAGACTTCTTCCAATCCCAGTTTACATCTTTTGTATTTAGGGCAGTTATTACAGCAGATGCGTCATAATATAAGCATAAATCTCCTGGTTTCGTGCATTCCAGTTGGCAGCCATGGTCTCGGCCTCCTCACGTGACGGAACGGTGACGGTCAGATCGATGAGCGGCATAGCGTGTTCGATTACCTGGCAGTGAACGGAAAACTCCCCGTTTGTATTCCGATAATAGTCAGATTTGACAGAAACCTCATTTTTGAGGGAAAATTTCTTCTCGATGAAAAAGTCGCTGATGTCCTTTTTGATGGCGTCGGAGATCTTGTTTTCAAAGAAACAGATAGATTCGTCGCCTTCCTCCGTCAGATGATACAGTGTTCGGTTGTGCGTTGTTTCCTCACGGATCAGGCCGGACTCCGTAAGCTCGGAGAGCGCCTTCTGGAGAGTGAAGTAGGTCGTATATCCCTTTCCGAGAATAAAATCGGAAATCTGTGCGTTGGTAAGAGGAAAATCCACTTTACTGAGCATGTACAGGATGATCAGCTTATACAGAGTAAATGTTTCTGACATGGTGTACACTTCCTTTCTAAAGAGTACGACAGGTTTTTCCCTGCCAGATATCCTTTTCTTTGAACACCTTTCCCATTTGATTGAGCACCAGCCGCTTGTTACTGGTCCAGAGCGGAGCCACAAGAAGGGGCTTGGGGCCGTCACCGGTCAGACGGTGGACGACAATGTCGGGCCGCAGCGCACACAGGCATGTCCCGAGAAAATCCAGATATTCTTCCATGGACGGGAGCGGGAAAGGATATCTTTGATAATCGTTATATAGATCGGTATCCCTAAGAACGTGGAGAAGCTGCAGCTTGATGCCCTGGATCTCTTGAAGGTTCAGATATTCTATTGTCTCCAGCATCTGGGCTTTCGATTCACCAGGCAGATATAAGATCGTATGGACGATCACGGAAATTCCGATGGCACGAAGAGTTCGCACTGCCTCCTCAAATACAGAAAGCGGATAGCCCCGTCGAATGTAGGCGGCAGTGGACGCATGAATCGTCTGTAATCCAAGCTCAATCCAGACTGGCTTGATCCGGTTCAGTCTTCCAAGAAGATTAAGAATCTCAGGTGGGAGACAGTCCGGCCGGGTGGCGATGGAAAGCACCTTCACCTCCGGATCTTCAATAGCCTGGAAAAAAGCACGTTCCAGAACGTTCACGGGACCGTATGTATTGGTATAAGCCTGAAAATAGGCAATGTAGGCGTGGCCTCGGTATTTGGAAGCGATCCGCGCTTTTTCTGATCGAAGCTGTTCCGCAATGGAAAGGAAAGGGCTTGCGGCAAAGTCGCCGCTTCCGCCCCGGCTGCAGAAGATACAGCCTCTGCTTCCGCAGGTACCGTCCCGGTTGGGACAGGTACAGCCTGCATTTAAGGAGAGTTTGTAAAGCTTCTCGTGAAATGTCTCTTTCAGATAGTAATCGAGAGAATAGTAGCGTTTCTCGCCCCAGCACATTCTTCTCTCCATCCTAACGGATCAGGGCCTTGATGGCGGCGCTTACAGCATCAGCTACACGTGGGTCAAAAGCTTCCGGCAGGATATTGGTGTCGCTTAATTGGTTCTCGCCTATAAGTGACGCGATGGCATTGGCGGCTGCCAGCTTCATCTCCTCGGTGATCTGAGAAGCACGTCCTTCCAAAGCACCTCGGAAAATACCTGGGAAAGCGATAACATTGTTGACCTGGTTTGGGAAGTCACTCCGGCCTGTCCCGACCACTCTGGCGCCTGCTTCTTTTGCCAGATCCGGCATGATCTCCGGTACCGGGTTTGCCATGGCGAAGAGGATCGCGTCGCTGTTCATAGACGCCACCATCTCTTTGGTAACGATGTTCGGAGCGGATACCCCGATGAAAATATCCGCACCTTTTAGTGCGTCAGCGAGCGTGCCGTGGAGCTGATCCGGGTTTGTCACCTCGGCCATTTTCTGCTGCATCCAGTTGAGATGTTTTGAATCCCGGCAGATCGTACCGTTGATATCACACATCGTAATGTAGGAAAATCCGTAAGTCAGAAGAAGTTTTGTGATGGCAACTCCGGCCGAGCCGGCACCGTTTACGACTACACGGCAATTCTCCTTTGTTTTTCCTACGACTTTCAGTGCATTGATAACTCCGGCCAGGACGACGATAGCAGTCCCGTGCTGGTCGTCGTGGAAGACCGGAATGTCAAGAAGCTCCTTTAAACGCTCCTCGACCTCAAAACATCTTGGCGCGGAAATATCCTCCAGGTTGATCCCGCCAAAAGCAGGAGCAAGATTGACAACCGTACGGATGATCTCCTCCGTATCCTGAGTATCAAGACAGATCGGTACAGCGTTAACCCCTCCGAATTCCTTGAAGAGGACAGCTTTTCCCTCCATTACCGGCATGGCGGCCAGGGCACCGATGTTGCCAAGTCCAAGAACTGCGCTTCCGTCTGAGACAACCGCCACGGTATTTGCCTTCATTGTATATTTGTATGCGGCCTCCGGGTCTTTGGCGATGACCTTACAGGGCTCCGCGACGCCCGGGGTGTATGCTACCGCAAGATCCTCCCGTGACCGGACATGCGCCTTTGCCGTTGTCTCGATCTTACCATTCCAGATTTCATGCATGTTCAATGCTTTTTCCAATGTATGATTTTCAGCCATTTCGATCCCCTTTTCTTCTCTATTTTAATGTACTGTCATTTTTGTTCATCTCTTCCATCATACCATTGATAAAACGGGGGTGCAATTAATTTTGAAAAAAGACTTTTCAATTTTAAAAATGTGATGTATACTTGATGCATTAAGTCACATAGGTCTAGTCAGACTATTTTCCCCACAGACCGGAATAGAAAGGAAAACAGAATATGATGGATATGAAAGAAAATATGAAACACTTTCACTGGCAGTACTCAAATGACGTAGCAAAGGCGAGGGGACTTAAAGGAACATCAACACTGAAAAGTCAGAGCTGATTGACCGGCTCCTTGAAGAGGATAGAAAACGCAAACACGGAAGAGACAGAGACCGAAAAACGGAATCTGTAAGAGAAGTACGGCGTGAGCACGAGCATACGCAACGGGATGAGGGAAGAACGGAG
>ENA-OQHL01001275-OQHL01001275.1-human-gut-metagenome-genome-assembly--contig:-NODE-1275-length-13355-cov-2.624509_pt1 | contig 13355 bp, 16 predicted proteins | sample MGYA00242565_ERZ504723 | MGnify/ENA primary metagenome ERZ504723 (study PRJEB26092, sample SAMD00036211) | human gut metagenome | host: Homo sapiens | study: EMG produced TPA metagenomics assembly of... | reverse complement strand
GAACCGCAGTAGTTGTTTTGGATAACAGCTTTGCGAATATGATAAATAAAAATATATGACATAAATACGCTTGGAGGTGGATGAATGGGTAAGCATAGAGTATATGAGATAGCAAAAGAACTTGGTAAAACAAACCAGGAAGTATCGATATTTTAGCTAAAAATAACATTCAGGTAAAAAGTACGTTAAGCACTGTAGACGATACGGTTAGAGATTTGGTAGTGAAAAACTCGGCCAGGAAGCCTGTACAGGAGAAGAAGGCTGCTCCTGCACCGCAACATATAGTGAAAAAAGAGCCGGTTAAGCAGGCTGAAGCTGCTCCGAAGCAGGTGCAAACTCAACCGAATTCCGCTGCGAATACACAGCGTCCGCAGCAACAACAGGGTCAGCGTCCCAACAATCAGGGTCCGCGTCCTGCTGCCGTTAATCATCAGCAGGGGCAGAACGCAGGTCAAAACCGTCCTAATCAGGGCATCAGCCAGCAGAATCGTCCTAACAACCAACAAGGTCAGCGCCCACAGCAACAGCATGGGCAACGTCCTAATACCCAAAATCAAGGTCAGAGGTTTAATCAAAACCGTCCTAACCAGGGCGTTAATACGCAAAATCGTCCCAATAATCAACAGGGACACGCCCGCAGCAGGGAAACAGACCGCAGCAGCGTCCTCAGGGGGGCATTTATATAGGCCCGCGCGGGCAGCAGCCTGGTCAGCATAATGCTAACGCAGCGCGCCCGCAGCAGCAGGGTAATGCGCGCCCGCAACAGGGAAATATGAATAACAATAATAATGCACGTCCGCAGCAAGGCGGTACCGGTGCACAGCGTCCGCAGGCCAATACTGCTCGTCCTGCTGGTGCCAATAATAAACCTTTTAATAAAAATGCCCGTAAAGATAAACCGCAGATCAAAGGTTCTTATGCAACTAAAGACAGCCGTCCTAACCGCAGTAATAATCATATGGGACGCAGTAATAAACGCCAGGGCGGCAATAATAATGTTCCGCGCGTGCAGCAGCCTGTAGTAGAGGTTCAGAAACCTACTTATGTAGAGATCGGCGAAACTATCAATGTCAAAGATTTTGCCAACCTGCTGAAACGTGAAGTCAGCGAAGTTATCAAATCTTTGTTCATGTTGGGCGTGATCGTTACTATCAATCAGGATATCGACTTTGATACGGCATTGTTGGTCGGCAGTGAATTTGATGTCGAAGTTGCGGCGTTACCGCCTGAAGAGGATCCGACTGAAATTCCTGAAGTGGAAGATGATCCGGCTAAACGTTTGCCGAGGCCGCCGGTAATCACTGTTATGGGTCACGTTGACCATGGTAAAACTTCTCTGCTTGACGCTATTCGCAAGGCTAATGTTACAGCAAGAGAAGCTGGCGGTATTACGCAGCATATCGGTGCTTATCAGGTTAATTATCAGGGCAAAAAGATTGTTTTCCTTGATACTCCCGGTCACGAAGCTTTTACAGCTATGCGTGCGCGTGGAGCACAGGTAACAGATGTTGCTATTTTGGTAGTTGCTGCAGATGACGGTGTTATGCCGCAGACGCTCGAAGCTATTAACCATGCAAAAGCAGCGAAGGTACCTATTATCGTTGCCATTAATAAAATGGATCGTCCCGGAGCTAATCCGGATCATGTAAAACAGCAGCTTGCTGAGCATGAGCTGATCCCGGAAGACTGGGGCGGCGATACTATCATGGTTCCGGTTTCCGCACATCAGAAAACAGGTATTTCCGAACTGTTGGAAATGATTCTGCTGGTTGCAGAAATGCAGGATCTGAAAGCTAATCCAAGTCTGCCTGCTCATGGTACGATTATTGAAGCGCAGCTTGATAAAGGCCGCGGCCCTGTCGCTACTGTTTTAGTTCAGCGCGGCACTTTGCAGATCGGTGATACTATTATTGCCGGTACTGCTTATGGCAAGGTGCGTGCAATGGTCAATGACCGTGGTGAAAAAGTCAAAAAAGCACTGCCTTCTACGCCTGTAGAGGTTTTAGGCTTGAACGATGTGCCGCTGGCCGGTGATATTCTTGATTCTACTGATGAAAAGATTGCCCGCAGTGTTGCTGAAAAGCGTGTTGCGAAAAAACGTATTGAAGAAATTCAGCAGAATTCCAAAGTTTCGCTGGATGATTTGTTCCAACGTATTCAAGAGGGCGAGATTAAAGACCTGAATATCGTCGTTAAAGCCGATGTTCAAGGTACTATCGAAGCTTTGCGTTCTTCTTTGCAGAATATAAAAAATGACGAAGTTAAAGTCGTTGTTGTACATGCTGGTGTAGGTGCTATTACCGAGTCCGATGTTATGCTGGCCTCGGCCGCCAATGCCCTCATTATCGGCTTTAATGTTCGTCCTGATGCTAACGCCCGTAAAGCAGCGGAAGCAGAGAAGGTAGATGTTCGTACTTACCGTGTTATTTATGACGCTTTGAATGACGTTGAAGCTGCTATTAAAGGTATGCTGGCACCGAAATTCCAGGAGACTATCCAGGGCCGTGTAGAGGTTCGTCAGATGATCACTATTTCGAAAATGCTGATTGCTGGCTGCTATGTGCTGGAAGGTAAGATCACCAATACTTCTAAAGTGCGCGTAGTTAGAGACGGTATCGTCATCAACGAAGACGGAATCGACACTTTACGACGGTTCAAAGACGATGTGAAGGAAGTCGCTGCAGGCTATGAATGCGGTGTTACTTTGGAAAAATTCCGCGATTTGAAAGAAGGCGACGTGTTCGAAGTCTTCACTATGGAAGAAGTCGCCGTCGAATAGGTGAACTATGGCTAGATTAAGAGTAGAAAAAGTACAGGAAGCAATCAAACAGGAGCTTAGTAAAATGCTGCTGATGGATATCAAAGATCCACGGATCCAGTTTGTTACCATTACCGGTGTTGAGCTTACTGACGATATGAGCATTGCTAAAGTATATGTCAGCCTTTATGGTCCGGAAAAGGATCATGAAGCCGCCTGGCAGGGATTGAATAAAGCACTTGGCTTTATGCGTACGGAAATAGCAAAGCGGATTCGCCTCCGCTTTGCTCCTAATTTGATTTTTAGTAAAAGATACTTCGATGGAGTATAGTGCACATATCGAGGGATTGCTGAAGAAAATTAAAGAAGAGGAAGGTCCCTCGCATGAGTAAGCATTGTTCCCTGCAGGAAACAGCCGCTTTACTGCAGGCTGCCAATAAAATAGTATTATGTTCTCATGTGAGCCCAGACGGTGATACGCTGGGCTCTGCTTTGAGTTTGATGAAAGCTTTGCAGAAGCTTGGGAAAGATGTCATTGTGACTGTTGATGATGAAATCTCAAAGGTCTATAAATTTTTACCCGGTATCGAAAGCTTTGTCCGTTTTCAAAATGATGAGCGGATAGCTGCGGATCTGTTAGTCGTGATCGACGCCAGTTCTTTAGATAGAGCCGGTAACGTGTCACAGTGTGTCAGTGCTCCTAAAACACTCAATATCGACCATCATATTTCTAATACCGAATATGCCGATTATTTGTATCTTGATACAGCTGCGGCTGCTACCGGTGAAATTATGTATGAGTTGATTGATACATTAGGAGTTGAAGTGGATCTGGAGATGGCAACGTGTATCTATACGGCGCTGTATACGGACTGCGGTTCTTTCAAATATTCTAATACGATGCCGAAAACGATGCGGATAGCTGCAGCTTTATTGGAAATAGGGGTAAAACCCAATGAAATTTCTGACAGTATGGAGATTAAGCCGCGCTCTAATATCGAGATGCTGACAAAGGTTCTGGAAACATTGACCTTTGATGCTGATGGTAAAATTGCATATATTTCTATTAATAACGAAATGTATGACAAAGATGTTGATACAGATACCTTCATTTCTTATCCAAGGTATATTGAAGGCGTCGAAGTTGCTATTATGTTTAAAGCTGTGGAAAAAGTTGTTACCCGTGTCAGTATGCGGTCTCGTAACCTTGATGTTTCTGAAATCGCTATTACCTTCGGCGGCGGCGGTCATCTGCGCGCGGCAGGCTGTACTATCGAAGCCTCTTTACCTGAAGCGCAGCAGCAGCTTTTGAAAGCCTTAAAGGAAAAATTAGTATGACATCAGGCATTTTGAATGTACTCAAGCCCTGTGGAATGACGTCTCACGATGTGGTCGGCTTTCTGCGCAGGACTTTGCAAACTAAGAAAATCGGACACGGCGGCACACTTGATCCTGATGCCGCGGGAGTACTGCCTGTTTTTATCGGTACGGCAACAAGGCTGTTGGAATATGCAGTCGAAGGCCGTAAAAATTACCGGGCTGAACTGAAATTCGGTATCAAGACAGACACAGGAGACGACAGTGGTACGATCATTGCCAGTTCAGAGGTTCGTGTTGTTACTGAAGCCGAAATTCAAGAAACTCTGCAAAAATTTATCGGTGAACAAAAACAGATTCCGCCCATGTACTCTGCTATAAAAAAAGATGGTCAGAAGCTTTATCAGCTGGCACGGCAGGGGATTGAAGTTGAACGGGAAGCACGGAGCATTACTATTGATGCTTTAGAGCTGCTTCATAAAACTGGTACTTCTTTAACACTTGATATTGTATGTTCAAAAGGAACTTATGTAAGGACTTTGCTGGAAGATATTGCGGCAGAACTTGGTATGTGCGGCACAATGAGCTTTTTATTACGCAAACAGGTAGGAGATTTTTACCTGTCAGAGGCCAAAACTCTGGAAGAAATTGCCGCTGCACCGTATGCTTATCTGCTTCCTGCCGAAGCAGCAGTGCAGGATTTACAGGAACTGGTTTTGACAGATAAGCAGGCGCTGCGGATTACTCAGGGGGTAAAGACCACTGTGCGAGGCATTTCAAACGGTACATACCGCTTGAAAACGATTACAGGTGATTTTCTTGGCATTGGCAGTGCAGAGTCCGAGCTCGTTAAAGCTGAAAAAATATTGAAACAATTTCAAGCAGATGCGGAAATGATTTAGATTGAGGCAGATATGGAAATCATTACTTCATTAGAAGCTGTGAAAACTGAATATAGTCCCAGTGTTATTGCTTTGGGAACTTTTGATGGGCTGCATTTAGGTCATCAGGATATTATAAAAACAGCACGTGATTATGCCCAAAAGCATGGTTTGAAGCTGATTGTTTTTACATTCGCAATCATCCCTTATCCCTGATCAAGCCTGATTTAGTGCCAGTGCGAATTATTACGCAGCAGCAAAAAATAAAATACCTGGAAAATTAGGCGTTGATATTTTGGTGAACGTACCTTTTGATCATGATTTAGCCGGATTATCGCCGGATGAGTTTTTGAAAAAATCTGGCTGTATTTAATTATCGATGCTTAGTAGTAGGTGAAAATTTCAGCTATGGTTTTTTAGGCAGCGGTAAAACAGATACTTTGCAGCGTACCGGATTGCACGATCACTTTGACCGTGATTATCAGGCAACTGGTCAAATGCGGTAAAAACGTTATCAGCAGTACTGGCATTAGAAGTCTGATCCAGGCAGGGCATGTGGAGCATGCTAATCAGATGCTGGGGCGTGCTTATGCGCTCACCGGTATAGTTACGCATGGGGCGCAGCGCGGCAGGACAATTGGTTTTCCAACTGCGAATATCGAACTGCAGCGCAGTGAAACTGCTGTGCCGGCAACTGGTGGTTATGCGGTCAAGGTCAAGGTAGGCGATAAACTGTATTTCGGTATGGCCAATATCGGCAATAACCCTACTTTTGGCGATGTGGAGCATGCACGTCTGGAGGTAAATCTGTTTGATTTTAAAGGCGACCTGTATGGCAGGGAGATCACTGTTTACTTTTATAAATATATACGTGGTGAAGAAAAGTTTGCCAGTATCGATGAGCTGAAAGCACGTATTACTGAAGACCGCGAAAATATTAAAAACTATTTCCAATGTTACAAAAAATAGTTGTCTTTAAAAGTCAAGTGTGGTATACTACATAAGTACTTCAACCAAGGCTTGGATGCTCGCTTCTCCAACGACCTCTATGCTTTGGGGATTATAAAAAAATGGAGGAATTACAATGTTAACAGCTGAAAGAAAACAACAACTCATTCTTGAAAATGCACGTCATGAAGGCGACACCGGATCTCCGGAAGTACAAATCGCTGTTTTGAGCGAACGCATCAAATATTTGACCGAGCATCTGAAAGAACACAAGAAAGATCATCATTCCCGTCGCGGCCTGTTGAAAATGGTTGGTCAACGTCGTGGTCTGCTGAACTATCTGATGGCTAAAGATATCGAACGTTATCGCGCTATCATTGCTAAACTTGGTATCCGTAAATAATTTTGAGTATCAGAGCCTGCCTTTTCGGCAGGCTTTTTTATTTTCCTGTTAAGGTGACAGAGTTTTGTAAAATATTGTTTTGTTTTAGTAATAATGCTGTTAGTAACAATGATTTTGCTATATAATAGGGAATAGATAATATGCTAATAAAACTACGCCGGGAGGTTAAATGATGAGTAATTATTCCTTGCCGTTGTTTATGCAGGTCAAAGAAAACGCAGTTCAGGACCTCAATAAAAATCTAAGTTTATATATGCCTAAACTTATTCATACCAAAACTTTGATTTTAACGACAGACGGACTTTTACAGACTTTAGAGAAAAAAGTCGTTGTTCTATTGAAACAGTTACTGGATTTTGAAATCATTACCGTTCAGGAGAGTTCCTTTGATTTTGCTGTTGATGTTGCTAAAAAGGTAGCAATGAACAATATCAGCCTGATCATTGGTTTGGGCGGCGGTACAGCACTGGATACGGCCAAGTATGCTGCTTTTGTTGCCAACGTAGCTTATATAGCGATACCGACTACACTTAGCAATGACGGCGTTGCCTCTCCTGTTTCCGTATTGTTTGCAGAAAACGGCCGCAAACATTCTTTTACTTCTAAAATTCCTGACGGATTATTGATCGATACTGATATTGTTTTTGACGCGCCGAGGCTTTTGATGAAAGCCGGTGTCGGTGATACGATCAGTAATTATACGGCACTGTATGATTGGAAGCTGGGTTGTGAAGAAAACAGCGATCGTCCTAACGATTTTGCCTATATGCTTTCTGAAACGGCGTTTACTTCGCTTTTATATTCTGAAGCTAAATCACTGACGACAGTTCCCGGGATTCAAATGCTGGCTCAGTCACTGGTCTTGAGCGGACTGGCGATGCAGATAGCTGGTAATTCACGTCCTTGCAGCGGGTCGGAACATTTATTCTGTCACGCTATGGATGAGCTTTTTGAGCATAATATCCCACATGGTATTTTGGTAGCTCTTGGCAGTGTCGTAGCCTGCCGTCTTCAGGGACGTGACCATCATATTCTGCTGGATTTTCTGGAAGCTTACGATATTTCCGTTAGCCCAAAAACTTTGAATATTACTGAAGAAGAATTTATCAAAGCCTGGATGTTTGCCAAAGAAGTCCGTAAGCGTTATACGATTTTAAATAAGATCAATTTACAGCCGGAGATTTTCAGACAGATGTATGAGATGCTGGTGAAGGAATGTAAGTAATATGCTGTATGTACATAAGTTTATTTCGGGCTGGCTGCTGCCGCCCGGCGGTATTATTGTAATGCTGTTTTTACTGTGCGGTTATTGTTTTAAGAAACGCAGCAGACTTCGTTATCCTTTAACAGCAGTAACGGTCACTTTATATCTGTTTTCGATTCTTCCTGTTGCCGGAATGCTGATGCAGGGACTGGAAAAGCAGTATGTTCCTCCGGCGTTGGAAAAAATAATCGGTAAAACTGATGTTGTAGTTGTTCTTGGTGGCGGAGCTGTCAGGGATGTGCCTGATATCAGTGGTAGAGAGGCCTTGTCGGCGGTCTCTATGAATAGACTGATCACCGGGGTGCGTTTGCAAAAACGATTAGATATCCCGATCATTATCAGCGGTGGGCAGGTTTTTGCCGACAGTGGTACAGAAGCTACAGTGGCAGAAAAAGTGCTGCTAGAGCTGAGTGTACCGCCACAACAGATTTTTACTGATACCGAAGCAAGAAATACAACTGAAAATGCTGTTAATGTTGCTGCGTTGTGCCGTGAACAGCAGTGGCAGAAAATCGTATTGGTGACCTCTGCTTTTCATATGCCGCGCAGTGTACTGAATTTTGCGGATAAAGGTTTGGACATAGTGCCTTTTCCCTGTGATTATCAGCTGAGCGGAAAAATGCAGCTAAGTATTTTTAGCTTTATGCCGCAGGGGTTTGCGCTGGAGCTTTCTGCAATGGCGTTAAAGGAATATTTAGGGCTGCTGGCTTTAAAGATATTGTAAAAATAATCATGGTAAAATAAAAACACCTGGTCGGTAAACCAGGTGTTTTTATTATTTGCTTAAAAGTTTTTGAGCCGCTGCTTCATCAGGCGTAGCATAGTAGGTTGTTTGATCGGTATAGATCACAAACCCAGGTTTAGCGCCATTGGGTTTCTTGACAAAACGCCGCTCGGTACAGTCTACAGGTACTTTGCTGCCACTGCGGCTTTTGCTGAAATAAGCGGCCAGTAGAACTGCTGCTGCAATATCACTTGCCGTTGCCTGGGGTAGCGTTGTTTTTAATATGACATGTGATCCGGGAATGTTTTTAGTATGGAACCACAGATCCTTACCGCGTGCTAATGTAAAAGTCACGTAGTCGTTTTGTTTATTATTTTTACCGATATATAAGGTCGTTTCTTTGGAAAGCTTTATGAGCAGCGGCTCCGATTTTGGCTCCTGACCTTTATGTTTTTTGCCCTGATTCTGCAGCAGTCCTGCGGTGATAAGTTCCTGTTTTATTTCAGCAATTTCGTTCTTGGTTGTTGCCGTAGTCAGTGAAGCGTCAATGGAAGCCAGGTAATTGAGCATCTCCCTGGTCGTTTCAATTTGGTTTTGGACTTCGCTTTGTGCACGTTTATATTTATTGTACCGTTTATAATAAGCCTGTGCGTTTTCAGTAGGTGAAAGTAAGGGGGATAATTGGATTTCAAGCGGCTCGTTGTCATAAATATTAAGCAGTTGGCAGGAACTTTGTCCCTTGCTGATCTGATAAATATTAGCCATGATGGTATCGGCGATCATCCGCTGTGCTTCAGCTTTATCAGCGGTAAGCAGATCTTTTTCCAAAACCGGCAGCTTCTTTTCCAGACGCTGGCTTTCGCCGATGACTAATTTTTGCAGTGTTTCCTGTTCAGGTAATTGAATTGGCGTCAGGGTGACTGCATAATTAAGTGCGCTGTTGATATCTGGCAGTTGTTTAGTATTACAGCCTGGTTCCAAATCGTGGGCGCAAAAGGCAGAATAGTCTTGACCTGATTAGTACGGCTGATGACAGCATATACCGGCGCTGATGTTTGCTGATTAGCTGATTGCTGTAATGAATAGATTGCATTGGCGAGACGTTGTTCTTCCTCTGCAGTCAAAGCAGTTGTGTTGCTATCTATACCAGCCGCAGCTAAAAGCTCGGATGCAGTTATTTTGCCAATGCCTGTAGTGGCAGCGATCAAAGCAGCTAAGCTGTTTTTAGTTTTAAATTCGTGCATTGCCTCAATGATTGCATTAGCTGGAGCTGTTAAAATAGAAAGGCCGGTCTGCTGAGGCGGCGCAAGATAAGGCAGATTAGGCATGATCTGCCGGAAAGAACTCATTGCTTTATTAACATGCTTCAAGCTGTCGAAAAATCAGACCGTTTTCGGCAAAAAATGATATTGCTGTTTTTGCCGGTCAGTTCAAAAATCAGTTGTTTAGTAACTATTTGTCTAGCGGTACCGATTGTATCAATATCTATGGTAATGATACGATCCAGACCGCTTTGCTCGATTCTGGTTATACGGCCTTCTTCCAGATGCTTGCGCAGCAGCATACAAAAAGCCGGAGGACTTTCGGGACGTTCGGGTAAATTATTCGGCAGGTACAGCATCGGTGAACCGCAGCTGAAATCAGCAAGCAATGCCGCAGTATCGCGTTCGCGTTTTACAAGCAGCAGCAGCGACTCGTATGAGGGCATAAAAACCTTGTAGATCTTGCCGCCTAAAAGCTCTTCTTTTAGTTTATTTGTTAAAATATGCAAGGTCAAACCTTCTAAATTCATTGATTTGCTCCTTTTTACTTCGTTTTTTAGTGATTTTGATTTGCACGTGAAAGCAGAATAAGATATAATAATAGTTCAAGAATAAGTATACAACAGATTTCGCGATTAGCAAATAATCGGAAGGGGATACGATTATGAAAAATCTGCTTTTGGTGCTGTGCCTGGTTGTCTTTTGCCTGCAGGCAGAAGCGGCGCTTCCAGCTACTGATCAGAATTTAGAAGCGGCTATTGCCTATGGTAAAAGCTATCAGGGTGAAAAAAATGACGCAGTTATGCTGCAGCCGTGGGTAATTGCTGAAAGTTTTGAAACCAATCCTTATCGTGATGAGGAAAGGATCATAGTTTATACTCCTTATCTGCTGACGGCTCTGGATACCGCAGGAAAAACGCAGGAGGCTGCCGGTATCAGTGTGGAGAATGCTAAAGAACTGGTAGCGCGTTACGATGGCGTGCTAGTTATACGTGCGGTGATCAACGCACCGATAATTCTGAATGAAAAAGATTTGGAAGTGCAGCTTGTGCAAAATGGGAATTTTGTCACACCATACCACAGCGACTATTTAGACGGCAGATATCTTGACAAGGCGGTCAATAAGCCTATCGTTGATGTGGAGGTACAGAAAAAGCTGGATCGGATGGAAACGATCCAGGAAAAAGCGGCAGCACTGCAAAAACAGCTGGATGCCTTGAAGGAAAATAAAATCAAGCCTGCAGACATCGATCTGGAGCAGAAAACGAAATCGGATGTCAAATCTGAGTCTGTGGAAGTAAAGCAGAAGATCTGCCAGCTGCAGTATAATTTTTATTTTGATCAGGCAGAATTCAATGTTGACAAACCTTATTTACTGGTCATTAAGGACGCTTATTGCGGCGGACGAGAATTTGCCGTGGATCCTGCGTTATTAAAATAAAATGAATCATCATAAAATTTAGGAGGTTTTAGCTTGCTGAAAAGTATGACTGGCTTCGGCCGGGGTGAATATGAAGACGAGCAGTTTTCAGTAACGATTGAAATGAAAACGGTCAATCACCGTTATAACGAGGTAGCTATTCGCTTACCGCGTTTTTTGAATCCGGTAGAAGACAGAATCCGTAAGACTATTTTAAAATCTGTTAATCGTGGACGCATCGATGTTTTTATCAATGCTTCTTATACCAATACAGAAAACGTTTCGATTAAAGTAGATAAAGCTTTGGTACTGGCGTATCATAACGCTTTGCGTGATGTTGGTTCCGCTATCGGCTGTGAAGACTATAAGCTTAACGAGCAGTCGGAAATTTTATATTTGTCACGCTGCCCGGATGTGATCAATGCACAAGAAGGTTTTTTTGACGTTGAGAGTGTTTGGCCGAAGCTGGAACAGGCTTTGCGTCAGGCTATCAGTAATCTTGTCGCTATGCGTGAGACCGAGGGCAGTAATATCTATGGTGATTTCATTAAACGTGCCGATCTGATTGCCGAAAAACTGGCAGTAATCGAAGAACGTTCGCCGCAGGTAGTTGAAGAATACCAGACCCGCCTTAGCGACAGGATCAACGAACTGCTTGCGAAACATAACCAGGTCATTGAACCGGAACGATTGCTGCAGGAAGTCGCTATTTTTGCTGACCGTACCAGTATTACTGAGGAGATCGTCAGACTGAAAAGCCATATTAAACAATTCAGGCTGATCATTGATGCAGATCAGCCTGTCGGTCGCAAGCTCGATTTTCTTATCCAGGAATTCAACCGCGAGGCAAATACCATTGCTTCCAAAGCCAACGATTATACTTTGGCGCAAGTTGTTGTGGAGATCAAAGCTGAGATAGAAAAAATCAGGGAACAGATCCAGAATATCGAGTAATGGGGAAAGGGTGAAAGTATGGATATCAAATTGATCAATATTGGCTTTGGCAATATTGTAGCTGCCAACAGGATCATTTCTATCATCAGTCCTGAATCTGCTCCTATCAAAAGGATTATTCAGGAAGCACGCGACAGAGGTATGCTGATCGATGCCACTTATGGCCGCAGAACCAGAGCGGTTATCGTGACTGACAGCGGTCATATTATTTTATCGGCTGTGCAGCCGGAAACAGTCGCCAACCGTTTAGTGCAGACTGACGACGAAGACGAAGAATAAATAAAACGGAAGGTGGGCTAATCGTGAAGCCGCAGGGGTTATTATTAGTTTTGTCCGGGCCTTCAGGAGCCGGCAAGGGAACGATTTGTCAGATGCTTAGGGAAAAGCTTCCCGACTTGGCTTATTCCGTTTCAGTTACTACCAGACAGGCGCGTAACGGCGAAGTTGACGGCGTGAATTACTTTTTAAATCTGTGGAAGAAGTAAAGCAGATGATCTCAGAGGGAGAACTACTGGAATATGCCGAGGTTTATGGAAATTATTACGGTACGCCCCGTTCTTATGTTATGGAACTGCTGAATCAGGGTAAGGATGTTATTTTGGAGATTGATATCCAGGGCGCGATGCAGATCAAAAAACGCTTTCCTGATGGAGTATTTGTGTTTATCGTACCACCGTCACTTGATGAATTATGCTCGCGCATTTATAAACGCGGGACGGACAGCGAAGACGTTATTAAACGCCGTTTAGCTTCGGCAACAGGTGAACTGGCTTATGCCAACGAATATGATTATATAGTCGTCAATGATGTGGCTCAGAAAGCTACCAGCAAAGTTTTGACGATCATGGAAGCAGAACGTTACCGTGCTGCCAGAACTTATTTTATTATCAATGAAATTTGCCATGCGGCACATAAGGAGAGAGAAATATGAGTATGGTTGACCCTTCTATTGATTATTTAGCAGAGAAAGTTGACAGTAAATACACCCTGGTGATTTTAGCTGCCAAACGTGCCCGTGAACTGACGGTAGGCAATCAGAATATGCCTCAGAAAGAAGTAAGCACCGCTTTACGCGAGATCGCTGACGACGTTATTACTTACGAAGCGTAAGTACGCTGAAGATAGGGGCTTAGTGCCTTGTTGCTAAAAGGAAAGAAAATCGTTTTAGGCGTTACTGGCGGTATCGCCGTCTATAAAGCTGTCGATCTGGTAAGCCGTCTGCAGCAAGCAGGGGCCGAGGTGCGTGTCGTTATGACAGAGCATGCCCGGCAGTTTGTTACGCCGCTGACATTTAAGGAAATCAGCGGCAACGCTGTTGCGACTTCTATGTGGAACAGTAACCAGGAATTTAATGTTGAGCATATCGCTCTGGCAAACTGGGCTGATGTTTTTGTAGTAGCTCCGGCTACTGCCAATATCATTGC
>ENA-OQHL01001272-OQHL01001272.1-human-gut-metagenome-genome-assembly--contig:-NODE-1272-length-13363-cov-2.328271_pt1 | contig 13363 bp, 13 predicted proteins | sample MGYA00242565_ERZ504723 | MGnify/ENA primary metagenome ERZ504723 (study PRJEB26092, sample SAMD00036211) | human gut metagenome | host: Homo sapiens | study: EMG produced TPA metagenomics assembly of... | reverse complement strand
CTTTCAATTTTTGTTATTTCTTCCATACGGCTTACAGTTTTGATCTGTCACAAAGATAAAGCTTTTAAATGTATCTTTCTCATTCCGGATTTGCAAAACAGTAATTTGGGTATAAGATTCAGTAATTTGTATACAATGTCGGCGGGCAGTAGGAGGCAAACTCACTTTTTCCAGCTAAATATCAGCGTGTCGGAAACAAAAAAACGGGATAATCAAGGGATGTGAATAGTAGAATTAATATATTTGTTCCTGCGAATTTAAAAAGACTTGTTTTATGAAAGCATTATTCATTGGAGGAACCGGTACGATTAGTACCGATGTAGTAGAATTGGCTCAACAGAGAGGGTGGGAGATAACACTGCTTAACCGGGGCTCGAAAAAAACTGCCGGAAGGTGTGGGCAGTATCACTGCCGACATTCACGATGAGGAAGCTGTGGCGAAAGCTATTGCAGATGAAAGTTATGATGTTGTAGCTCAGTTCATCGCTTACACGGCAGAAGATGTAGAACGTGATATCCGTCTGTTCCGTAATAAGACGAAACAATATATTTTTATCAGCAGTGCATCCGCCTACCAAAAACCGTTGGCTGATTACCGTATTACGGAAAGTACCCCTTTAGTGAATCCTTACTGGCAATATTCACGGCATAAGATTGCCGCCGAAGAAGTGTTGATGACAGCATACCGTACCAGCGGTTTCCCGATTACGATTGTCCGTCCCAGCCATACGTATAATGGAACGAAACCTCCTGTAAGCCTGCATGGAAATAAGGGGAACTGGCAGATACTTAAACGTATCCTTGACGGGAAACCGGTTATTATCCCCGGTGACGGAAGTTCCTTGTGGACACTGACACATTCCAAAGATTTTGCCAAAGGATACGTAGGACTGATGGCTAACCCTCATGCCATCGGGAATGCCTTCCATATCACCACAGATGAGAGTATGACTTGGAATCAGATTTATCAAACCATTGCCGATGCGCTGGGGAAACCTCTGAACGCACTCCATGTGGCTTCCGATTTTCTTGCGAGACATAGCGGGAACTATGACTTTCGGGGCGAACTGCTGGGGGACAAAGCCGCAACGGTAGTCTTTGATAATTCGAAAATAAAACGCCTTGTGCCGGACTTTATCTGTACAACTTCGATGGCGGACGGTTTAAGACAGTCAGTGCAATATATGCTTTCGCACCCCGAAACACAGACTCCTGATCCGGAGTTCGATTCATGGTGCGACCGTGTAGCCGACGCGATGGCTGCGGCAGACAGAGCTTTTGAAGCAGAATAAACGTTAGTTGAATAAGTGACTCATCTTGTTATTGATGATTGAAATATCCTATTAGCATATCCTGATTAGCTATTAGCTAATCGGATTATGCTAATAGCTAATCAGGATATGCTAATAGCCGAAACAAGTCGATCATAATGAGTAGCGTAGTTAATAAAGACCGTTCCGTCCCTGCTGAACCTCTATCCGGATACCGAAATTACCATTGGAGGACTTCAGTTCGAATGCTCCCCGGAAATTATTCTTCTCCCAAGGCATGGCACTACGGTTGGGCACTTTCCATCCGTCTTTGTCATAGTCTCCGTATGTATTGATTTTCCATCCGTTTTTCAGTTTGAAGGTACCCATCTGCATGAACTGCGGTGAAGACGACAATCCCCAGCCATACCCATATCCGAAACCGGAGAAAGGGGAAGAAAATGCGTCGGTGAATCCCTGCGTATAGGTCGCGTCTGTATTCAGACGGAATATCTGATTATAGTCTTTACTCACATCCGGTACATCGAGACTGAATTTCGGAAGTTTGGGAGGGGCCACATTCATTAATCCCATATCGAGCAGGAAGCCACCGAATTCCTTTATATTGCTCGACGGAGCACGACGAATACTATCGGAAGGAATTTCCGACTGTGCGGATGCAAAACCGACCGATAATATCAGCGAAAGAAATAGAATCAGTTTTTTCATCTTCGTAAAGGTTGATTGATGACAAAGATAGAGATTTTTAGTCTGACTGCCTGCTTCCGTTATGTTTTCTTAGAGAAAAATCCTTTAAAAAGGAGTGTGCCGCTGTCTCGTCGGGATGGTGTCACTATCCCACTAAGATAGTGTAAGTATCCTGTGGGGATAGTGACACTATACCAGTAGGATAGTGACACTATTTTAGAGCTTAGCTTGCAATGAGTTTATAGCCAATTCCCCGCACATTGACGATACGTATTTGCTCATCCTGCGACAACTTATGCCGCAGTTTCGTGATGAACACATGCAGACTCCGGGAATTGAAGAAACTGTCATCTCCCCAAAGTTCCAGCAGAACGTCCTGCGTATTGACCACCTGATTCCGGTTCTCACAAAGCCGTTTCAGTATTTCCGACTCGCGGTGGGAGAGTTCCTGTCTCACTCCGGCATGCAGCAATGTCTGCGCGACCGGATCGAACAGATAACTTTCCTATCTCAAAACGGCTGGATACTTTTGTCTCCGTGAAGCTGAACGCTTTTCCCATCAGCGCCTTGATACGTATGATCAGTTCCTGCATGCCGAAAGGCTTTTTCAGATAATCGTTTGCCCCAAGCTCGAACCCCTCCACTACATCGTTGATGGCCGAACGGGCAGTCAGAAACAGTACAGGTGTCTGCTTGTCCGTCTGCCGGATGCGGCGTACCATTTCGAAGCCGTCCATTTTGGGCATCATCACATCGGCCACCAGCACGTCCGGCCGAAGTTCAAAGAAAAGATGCAATCCTTCTTCGCCGTCGGAGGCGGTATGGATGGTAAAACCGTTTTCCTCGAGCGTATCTTTGATAATCATGGCGAGTGTCAGTTCGTCTTCCACCAACAATACTGTAATGTCGTTTTTGCTCATGTTTTTGATGTTTTAGATAGTAATGGTAAATGTACTTCCTTTGCCGGATTCACTTTTGACGGTGATGGTGCCTCCATGTTTTTCGACCATGCTTTTGACATAGAAAAGTCCTAAGCCGTATCCTTTCACGTTATGAAGATTTCCGGTCGGAACGCGATAGAATTTGTCGAATATATGTTTCTGCTTGTCAAGCGGAATACCTATTCCATGATCGGAGACGGTGATAGTCACTGTTTCCCCCGTTTGGCGGCACTGAATCATAATCTCTGCTTCTTGTTTCGAATATTTCACGGCATTGTCTATCAGGTTACTGATGATATTGCTGAAATGAGTGCGGTCGGCTACTATCGTCAGTGCTTCCGGTTCTGTTTCCAGTGTTATGTGTACGGGGATATCCGCTTTTAGCTGGTGCTGCTCTATTAAAGAAGTAATCAGTTCTTTCAGACAAATCTCTTCGGGGTGCAGTCTGAACGTCTTGCGGCTTTCCATGCTCATGGAAAGAATCTGTTCGACGAGTCCGCTCAAGCGCTGTAGCTGTTCTTGGCTGATGCGCAGATATTGGTCACGTTTGCTTTTTTCTTCCGCCTGGTTGAAATTCAGCAGCGCATCGTTGGCGGCATACGCCACGGCAATCGGGGTCTTTAACTCATGCGTGATGTTGTTCGTAAAATTGCTCTTCATTTCTTCCAGCGTCTTTTGTTTCAGCAGTGTCCGGATGAGAAACCAGAAGGAAAATCCGAGGATGAGGAAGATGACAAATGAAGTGACCAGGATGCCGGTCATTTGTTTCCATACCAGGGAGGTGATGGGTTCCATTATCAGTTGGTAGCGTTGACTGTGATGCCTGTTGAATTCGTAATCGTAGCGGATGGCTTTCGGGCTGGGGATATAGGTGCTGTCTCCTGCGATGCCCAGTGTATCTATGAATGTCTGGGATGAATCCTGAGTGGCTCCGCTGTATATATATAAGGTACGGTGAGGCACATCTATGTTGTGTGCTTTCAGTACATCGGTCAGTAGACTGTCATATTTTTGCAGGTTGATGTCGATGTAGGTGTCCACGCCGGAGTGCATACCTTGTTGGACGCTGAGTATGAGTTCTTTCATCGAGTCCTGTCTCTTTAATAATACATCGAGTCCGCTTTCGCTGGAGGCAACGGCGCTGGCATCCGGATCATTGTCATTGACGGCCAGGGTATCTACTGCTGTTTCCGTGCGTGTATGCAGGGTGTCTTTGTAGGTACTGTCTGTATAAGAGACAGTCTGGCTTGTCACCAGCGACTTGCCGTCTGCACCATATCCGGCGGAAACGGTGACCGAACCATGTTCCACATTATCCTTTTGCAGTTCGTTGACGCGAAGCACGATTTCATTAAAGTCGCTCGTACGCATGGCGTCTTTGATATTATTGTTCATTTCCTGCTTCATCGTGCGGTAAAGCCCTGTCAGCCAATATGTCTGGTAAACAAAGATGCCTGTCAGCGAGCAGATGACAAGGATAATGATATGTTTCAACGGTAGTTTCATACGGACAAAGATAGTATGAAACTGTTATTTTTCTTCTCTTTGATAAGACTAAATAACACTAGATAAGCCGGCGATAACGTAAAGTTTCGTTTTTTCTCCCGTATTTTGCAGCATACTCAAAAATAAATGCGATATGAAACGAACTTATTTACTGCTTTTGTTACTTTTCATGTATTGGATGTACGCTTCTGCACAGCAGGTACAGACAGCGCAGGAACCTGCCGACAGCGTAAAAAACGTAGCCTATATAGACAGCCTGTATCGGGAACTTCCCGAAGTCATGATCACCGGCGAACGTCCGGTAGTAAAAGCCGAACAGGGGAAACTGGTATACGACGTTCCGAGACTGGTCAGCAGCCTGCCGGTAGACAATGCCTATGATGCGGTAAAGAACCTGCCGGGAGTTGTCTCCATGAATGATGCCCTGATGTTGGGAGGGCAACCGGTCACTGTGGTTATCAACGGAAAAGTGAGCACCCTCTCTGTAGAGCAATTAAGCAACCTGCTGAAATCAATGCCCGTCAGTCGGATTGAAAAGGCGGAAGTGATGTATTCCGCTCCGGCACGTTATCAGGTGCGCGGACCGATGATCAATCTGATACTGACTTCGGGCATGGGAAAAGAACCTTCTCTTCAGGGAGAACTATATACTGCCTACAGCCAATTACACTACGAATCTCTGGCAGAGCGTGCGAGCCTTCTATACTCCGGACGCAAATTTTCTGCTGATCTTCTCTACTCTTACTCTTACAGCCGCGAACGGAGGGAGACAGACAAGGAAGCGCTTCACACGCTCGCCGACGGTTCGGTGCATCCGATGAATATGTATGATATCACTACTTCCCGCCACAACAATCACCAGATACGCCTTGGGATGGACTATGCCTTTACCGACAAGCATTTGCTGAGCTTGGTTTATACCACTGCTTTCACCGATGTCAAACCTTACGCCACAGTCACCGGTGCGCAGAACTCGGTCACCGATTCGCACTCGGAAGGACAGCTTCATAATGCCAAACTCGACTATCAGACTCCTTTCGGACTGAAAGCCGGAGCGGAATTTACCTATTATCATGCTCCCGGCAGTCAGCTGCTTTACAGCACACTGGGAGAAGAAACACTGAACTTCCTGAGCAAAGATAACCAACGGATCAACCAATGGCGTTTCTATGCCGGACAAGAACATACTTTGGGCGCAGACTGGGGATTGAATTATGGTGTTGCTTATACGACCGCATTGGACAATAGTTATCAAATGTATTTCGATCCCGAAACGGAAACTTTACTGCCGGACAACAACATGCAATCCCGTCGTCGCGAGCAGACGCTGAACTTTTATGCCGGACTCAGCAAGAGCTTCGGTGAGAAACTTTCGGCGGACGTCTCTCTGGCTGCCGAGCAATATCATACGGATATGTGGAACGAATGGAGCCTGTATCCGGTTGCCAACCTGACTTATTTGCCTGCTCCGGGACATATCCTGCAATTTTCATTGAGCAGCGACAAAGAATATCCGGAATATTGGAGTATGCAGAACTCCACTTCCTACATGGGTGCTTATTCCGAAATTCAGGGAAATCCCTTCCTTAAACCGGCAACCAATTACGAAGCTAACATTAGCTATATATTAAAAGGTAAATATGTGCTGACCGCCTATTACAGCCGCACGAAAAACAAGGAAATGCAGACGCTTTACCAGTCTCCGGAACGTCTGGTCGAGATCTATAAATGCTTTAACTTCGACTTCTCGGAACAGGCGGGCTTGGTAATGGTAGTTCCCTTTAAAGTGAAGAAATGGTTGGACTCCCGCATCACGGCAATCGGCTTTCGTTACCGTCAGAAAGACAGTGATTTCTGGGATATCCCGTTCGACCGCAAACTGTATACGTTTGTATTGACAATGAACAATACCTTCACTCTCTCCACCAAACCTGATTTGAAGTTTACTCTAAGCGGATTTTATCAGAACAAGGCGATACAAGGCATTTTCGACCTTCCCCGTTCGGGAAATCTGGATGCGGCCCTGCGCTATACTTTCGCAAAGGGAAAAGCACAACTGACCTTGAAATGCGACGACATATTTAATACTTCCACCATTTCGACTAATGTCCGTTTCGGACAACAGAATGTGAAGAATCACTATATGAAGACTACCCGTGCCTTCGGTATTTCCTTCAACTACAAATTCGGAGGATACAAGGAGAAAAAGCGGGAAGAGGTGGATACTTCCCGCTTTAAATAATAAGTATTACCTATTTTCTGCATACTCATCCAGTACGCGCTTGATACTTTGTCCTATTTTTACGTAATCGGCTTCGTTCAGATTGGCGAGCGAAACACGGACACTCCATTTCGGTCCGGCAAATCCGCCGCCGTTCAGCAGGACGAGCGAAGTCTCGTTGGCAAGGCGGAAAACAACGTCGAGCGGATTGTAGGTCTTTTGCAGATAGTCTGCAAATTCGTCACCGTAGAATTTCTTCGCCCATACCAGCATGTCGATTTCCGAATAATATCCGGCACGCAGCGGGTCTTCTATCAACGTGAAGCCGGTGCTGTCCCAGAGTGCATGCAGTCGACGGTGGATGATTTCCTGCATCTTTGCCTTGTACCGGTCTTCCTTGTCGAGAAGAGAGAAAGCGGCGAACAGGCTCATCTGCATTTGCTGGGGCAGCGAGAGTCCTGCGGTATGGTTCAGCGCAATCTGCCGGCTGTCGGCTACCATGCGGTCAATAAACTTCATCTTCTCGGGGTGTAAACTGAGGCTTGCATAACGCTTGTTTAAGATTGCTGTTTGCTCCTCCGACAGGCGGGCAATCAATTTTGTCGTAGATGTTGTCTTCGTGTAGGGCTATCACTGCATTTCTCCATCCTGTGGCTCCGAAATACTTGGAGAAGGAATAGACGCAGAGTGTATTATGCGGCAACTCCGCCATCAACGAACGGAAGTGAGGTATGAATGTTCCGTACACATCGTCCGTAATGATCATCAGATTCGGATTGTCATTCTTTACGATGTTGACAATACGTGCGGCAGTCTCCGGACTCAGCGCATAACTGGGCGGATTGCTCGGATTGGTGATGAACAACGCTTTTATCTGCGGATTCTTCAGCTTATCGATATCTTCATCTTTATATTGCCAGGTGTGCAGCCCGTCCGGTGTCATCTGATCGGCAGATATTTCGGTAACATCGAACTGATAGCGGCGTAATTCCGGAATCTCGATGTAGGGCGTGAAGACAGGAATCATCAAGGCGATGGAATCCCCCTTGATTCAACAGAAAGGTTTTCCTGCAATGAATCGAATACATAGCACATGGCAGCCGTTCCGCCTTCGGTAGCGAAAAGGTCGAATGTGCCTTTAGGGGGACGGCGGTCGCACATTTCCTGTGCCAGATAATCCTGTACGATCAGTTCGGTGAAGTGCAGGATACGGTCGGGGACAGGATACTGGTCGCCGATGACCGATTCCGCCCATTCATGAACCAGTCTGTCCGGATCGGCTGCGTGCTCCATCAGCATATAATTATAGGTTTTCTTTCAGTAACCTGGCTCCGGCTTCTTTCTCGTTCTCTTTGAGGAAAGCCTCGAAGCGGGCGGCTATTCCTTCCTGTTGTGGGATGCCTGCAATTCCTTCTTCCAGGGATTGGACACGGCGACATTCGCAAAGTCCGAATTTTCCTAACAGGAAGAATACTTCACGCGGTTCGGTCGCAATCCAGTTCGGGTTGCCTCGTCCTGCGTTCAGCATGGTATGGGCCATTTTCTTGATACTCTCGTCAGCCATTTCGATGTAGCTTGTTTTTAAGTTCGAAATGGGCTGATCGTTTCCATCTTTTTGGCAAAGTTCTTGGTGATAGCTGTGCCAGTTGTTTTCTTTTCCATAATGGTTCTTATTGTTTTGATACTTAATTTTGATTTCCTATACATTCATTATACTGACATTTACATGAGCAATACGATGGCTACTCCCCAGATAATCAGTAGTGTATTACCGACTGCATACGTCACGGTGTATCCTAACGCGGGAGTGTCGCTTCCCAATGCATCCTGAATAGCTCCCAGTGCGGCGGTTGTGGTACGTGCTCCGGCTGTACATCCCAGTGTGAGGGCAGGGTGGAACTTGAACAGATATCTTCCCATCAGCAGTCCGCTGAGAAGAGGGATGGCGGTTGCCAGTGCACCGACGATAAACAGGCTGAATCCTACTTCCTTGAAACCGGTCACGAAACTAGGTCCTGCAGCGATGCCGACAACAGCGATAAACATATTCAATCCCACATTATTCAATACCCACAACGAAGGTTCGGGGATACCGCCAAAGGTCGGATGTTTGCTGCGCAGCCAGCCGAATACGAGTCCTGCGATCAAGGCACCTCCACTGGTGGACAGGCTGATCGGGATACCTCCCAGGTGAATGGCAAGTGCGCCGACCAGACCACCGAGCAGGATACCCAGTCCCACGAAGATCATATCTGTCTGGTTGGTGGGGCGATCGATATAGCCCATCTGTTTGGCGGCAGTTTCTACTTCGAGTTTTGTTCCGGTCAGTTCGAGGATATCGCCGGAGTCGATCACTGTCTGAGCGAGTACCGGAACATTGATGCCTGCCCGCTTGATGCTGCGGATGCTGACACCGTGCATGAATTTCAGCGCACGGATCGTAGAGACCTTTTCGCCTGCGAATGTGCGGTGGGTAACCATTACCGGAAGCGTCTCTGCCGGGAAGTCGAGCAGTTGGGCGTCGATCACTTCCGGACCGATCCAGTCTTCTTCGCCGATTGCATATTCACGGCGGCCGCTTAACACGACTTCATCGCCCGGTTGTAGAAGCATATCCGGGGTGACTTCTTCTATGACGCCCTTTTGCCGTACGCGTTCTACAAACAGCCGTTTATCGTTTTCCACCAGATAGTTCTCCAGTTCGCTGACCGTTTTTCCTTTGCCGAACCATTCGTTGTCTATTTTATAAGCACGGAATACGACGGGGCGGAGGGCGGTGTAAAATCCGGGTTCATCTGCTTCGGAAGTTCCCATTTTGGCTTCCAGCTCTTTGCAGTCCGCTTTCACCTTCTCCAGTCCGCCCAGCATTTTGGGACCGAGTGAAGCCAGAATCCATGCGGAACCTGCCGTACCGAAAATATAAGTCACAGCGTATGCTACGGGGATGGCATTGATAAATGTCGCTTTCTGCGCATCGCTGATGCTTAATTGATTGATCGTGTCGCTTGCCACACCGATTACTGCGGAAATGGTCTGTGAGCCTGCCAGCAATCCGGCAGCCTCGCCTACATGGTAGCCCATGATTTTGGCAAGTATCCATGGGGCGATGAGGCTGACAATGCACATCAGGACGGCAAATCCTACTTGCGGCAATCCGTCTTTCTTCAATCCGCGAAAGAATTGCGGACCTACCTTATAGCCCACAGCGAATAAAAACAGGAGGAAAAAGACAGCTTTCATCGGGCCGTCTACACTAATGTTTAATTGTCCCACCAGTACTCCGACCAGTAGCACGCTGGTTACTGTTCCCAACGAAAATTTTCCTATTTTGAATCTGCCCAGCCAGAAGCCGGCGAATAAAGTGAGGAAAATGGCAAGTTCGGGATGATCCCTGAGTTGATTAATAATCCATTCCATATATGTTGTTCTTGTTTAGGTTATGTTCATAACAACAGTTCTTGTGCAAAAAGAGTTTAGTGGGTTAAGTACGTTATCGTCATAGTTTCTAAAAATATAAATTAATTGTGCGGAAGTTCCGGGCAAACGAGAGAGCGTCTTAAATTTCTCAGTTTCGCTTTTTGTTATACTTTTGTCACTTCAAATAAAACTAATCATATTCTGTATGAAATCAGACATAGAAATAGCTCGCAGTGTCGAGTTGAAAAAGATCAAGCAAGTTGCCGAAAGCATCGGAATCCCTCGTGAAGAAGTCGAAAATTATGGTCGCTACATCGCGAAGATTCCCGAACAACTGATCGACGAGGAGAAAGTGAAGAAAAGTAACCTTGTCCTGGTAACTGCCATCACAGCGACAAAGGCGGGTATCGGCAAAACTACAGTATCTATCGGTCTCGCCCTGGGACTGAACAAAATCGGAAAGAAGGCGATTGTCGCTTTGCGCGAAGCCGTCTCTCGGTCCTTGCTCGGTATGAAGGGAGGAGCAGCGGGTGGGGGATATGCAGCAGGTGCTTCCGATGGAGAAGATCAACCTTCATTTTACGGGAGACTTTCATGCGATTACTTCCGCGCATAACATGATTTCTGCTTTGCTCGATAATTATCTTTATCAGAATCAGGCGAAAGGTTTCGGATTGAAAGAAATTCTCTGGCGTCGGGTGCTCGACGTGAACGACCGTTCGTTGCGCAGCATCGTAGTCGGACTCGGACCCAAGTCGAACGGCATCACGCAGGAGTCAGGCTTCGATATTACTCCGGCTTCGGAAATTATGGCCATTCTCTGCCTTTCCAAAGATGTGGAAGACTTGCGCCGCCGCATTGAAAATATTCTGCTTGGTTTTACATATGATGACCAGCCTTTTACGGTGAAAGATCTCGGAGTGGCGGGAGCTATCACGGTATTGCTGAAAGACGCCATCCATCCGAATCTGGTGCAGACGACCGAAGGTACCGCCGCTTTCGTACACGGCGGACCGTTTGCCAATATCGCTCATGGCTGTAACTCTATTCTTGCCACCAAACTGGCAATGTCATTCGGTGACTATGTGATCACGGAAGCCGGATTCGGCGCAGACCTCGGTGCTGAAAAGTTCTATAACATCAAATGCCGCAAAAGCGGACTCCAGCCCAAACTGACTGTGATTGTCGCTACGGCACAAGGATTGAAGATGCACGGAGGTGTCAGTCTCGACCGTATCAAAGAACCGAATATGGAAGGACTGAAAGAAGGATTGCGCAATCTGGATAAACATATTCGTAATCTTCGCTCCTTCGGACAGACGGTAGTGGTTGCTTTCAATAAGTTTGCCACCGACACGGACGAGGAAATGGAAATGCTGCGCGAGCACTGCGAACAGTTGGGGGTAGGTTACGCCATCAATAATGCGTTCAGCGAAGGTGGTGATGGAGCGGTAGATATGGCCCGCCTCGTAGTCGATACGATAGAAAATAATCCGTCCGAACCTTTGCGTTATACGTATAAAGAAGAAGACAGCATACAGCAGAAGATTGAGAAAGTGGCTACCAACCTTTATGGAGCCAGCGTCATTACGTACAGCAGCATCGCCCGCAACCGCATCAAGCTGATTGAGAAAATGGGAATCACTCATTATCCGGTTTGTATTGCCAAGACACAATACTCTTTTTCTGCCGATCCGAAGATTTATGGCGCCGTGAATAATTTCGAGTTCCATATCAAGGATATAGTGATTAATAACGGTGCCGAAATGATTGTAGCGATTGCAGGAGAAATCCTTCGTATGCCGGGATTGCCCAAAGAACCGCAAGCGTTGCATATCGACATTGTAGATGGTGAAATTGAAGGACTGAGCTGATTTTTACTATTTCATTTAGTATATTTCTGTACTGTCAATCATCCAATATAAATCCCCGTCTTCCCAAACTATCAGAAGTGGAAAGACGGGGATGATTGTATATAGAGTCCAGTGTACCGGTATGTTGACCTTGTCTGATACACTGTACGATTGAAGTCGCTGCTTTCCGGAAGAGTATAGTGCGTATTTCAATTTCTCTTTTTGTAGTAAGAAAACATCTTTTCGAGCAGATAGTTTGTCTGATTCTGTTAATAAATAAAAAAGAAAAGCCTGTTTTCTTCACAGAAAGCAGGCTTATAAAATTCAAAAGAAATTCTTTATGAAATGTTGAACACAAATGCTGCTAATTCACATTACCGGCATTTGGTTACTCAAAGAAAGAAATCTTAATCAGCAAAAAGAGGATATTTCTTCATTGTCTCATTGACACGTGCACGTACTTGTGCGATCACCTCTTCATTTTCCACGTTAGACAGAACAGTTTCGATCATTTCGGCAATTTCGATCATCAGGTCTTCTTTCGCACCACGGGTTGTGATGGCAGGAGTACCCAGACGGATACCGGAAGTTTGGAAAGCAGAACGGCTGTCAAACGGAACCATGTTCTTATTTACGGTAATGTCAGCAGAAACTAATGCTTTTTCTGCTACCTTACCTGTCAGATCAGGGTATTTGCTACGCAGGTCAACCAGCATGGAGTGATTGTCCGTACCACCGGAAACGATTGTAAAACCACGGTCTATCAAAGCCTGTGCCAGTACGGCAGCATTCTTCTGAACCTGTTTTGCATATTCCTTGTATTCCGGTTGCAGGATTTCGCCGAAAGCTACGGCTTTGGCAGCGATTACGTGTTCCAACGGTCCGCCCTGTACACCTGGGAATACAGCTGAATCCAGTAATTGAGACATCATTTTGATTTCACCCTTCGGAGTTTTCTTTCCCCAAGGATTAGGGAAATCTTTTCCCATCATGATGACCCCACCACGAGGTCCGCGAAGTGTTTTATGTGTAGTCGAAGTGACGATGTGTGCATATTTAACCGGGTTCTCCAACAGTCCGGCAGCGATCAGACCCGCAGGGTGAGCCATGTCGATCATCAGGATAGCGCCTACTTTATCTGCGATTTCACGCATACGTTTGTAGTCCCATTCGCGGGAATAAGCAGAGCCACCGCCGATAATCATTTTCGGCTTTTCGCGCAAAGCAACTTCTTCCATCTGGTCGTAGTCTACACGGCCGGTTTCCTGATTCAGATTGTATTCGCAAGGAGTGTAGATAATGCCGGAAGTGTTTACTAATGAACCGTGAGAAAGGTGTCCGCCGTGTGCGAGGTTTAATCCCATAAACTTGTCGCCTGGATTCAAAACAGCCAGAAATACGGCTGCATTGGCTTGTGCTCCTGAATGCGGTTGTACGTTTGCCCATTCGGCACCGAAGATTTCTTTC
>ENA-OQHL01001270-OQHL01001270.1-human-gut-metagenome-genome-assembly--contig:-NODE-1270-length-13387-cov-3.838612_pt1 | contig 13387 bp, 17 predicted proteins | sample MGYA00242565_ERZ504723 | MGnify/ENA primary metagenome ERZ504723 (study PRJEB26092, sample SAMD00036211) | human gut metagenome | host: Homo sapiens | study: EMG produced TPA metagenomics assembly of... | reverse complement strand
GTTTATAGTCTCTATCAGCCTCTAGCAACCCAAGACAGTGCAACAGTGAAGTCATTAATGCAGCTATTTAAAAAAGCATACATTTCTATTGGTTGTATTATTATTACAGCTGGTATTTGTATGATTCCGTGGTTGGATTGGTTTATTAAAGAAAATGATATTACAGGTATAAAATGGTTTTATTTTATTTTTCTTTTAAATACTGGGCTTAGTTATTTCTATTCTTATAAACGCAACTTGTTGATTGCGGATCAAAAACAATATGTTAATAGCATATATCAGAGTGTTGGACAAATAGTGTTGTCTGTTTTACAAATTTTAGCACTGCTTGTTTTTCCTAGTTATTGGTTGTACATTATTTTGATGTTGTTAGTAACAGTAAGCGAAAATTTTGCCGCTGCGAGAAAAACTGAAAAATTTATCCATATTTATTAGATAAAAATGTTCAAAAGCTGAGTATTGATGTAAAAAATACTATAGCAAAAAATATAAAGGCCATGATTGCTCATAAACTGGGCAGTGTGGCAGTATTTTCGACTTCAAATTTAATTTTAGCAAAATTTGTTGGTCTGGTTGAAGTTGGTTTTTATAGCAATTATTATATGGTTATTTCTGCCGCGAATAGTTTTGCCGGTCAGATTTTTTTCTTCGATAACAGCAAGTATCGGCAATTTGATCGCACTGGAAAGTAATCAAAAGAAAGCAGATATTTTTAAGATTACCGAGTTTATGGTAGCATGGCAGGCACTGGTTATTGGCTGTGGTTTCTTTACCCTGCTAAATCCGTTGATTGAAATTTGGCTGGGCAAGCAGTTTTTGTTTGATGAAGCAATAGTGACCTGGCTGATAGTTAACTTTTATTTGACGTATATGCGTAAGGCGGTGTTAGCTTTTCGCGATGCCAGTGGCTTGTATTGGAATGATCGTTATAAGCCGATAGCGGAGGCGATAATCAATTTGGCCGCTTCGGTATATTTTACTATCAATTATGGTGTGGTTGGGGTTATCTGGGGCGGCATCATTAGCACTTTGCTGACCTGCTTTTGGGTGGAGCCATATGTGCTGTTCCGCAATGGTATCGATATTAAACTGAAAGACTATTTTAAAGATTATTTGCAGTATGCTGTTTTGAGCGTGCTGACAGCTGTTGTCAGTAAGTGGCTGTATACAAGTTTATTTAATGATGTCAGTATTATCAATTTTATCTTGGGTGTTATTTTGTGTTTGGCTATTAGTAATGTGGTATGGATCGCAGTATTCAGGAAGCGTGAGGAAATGGCTTACTTGCGCAATGTTGCCAGGGATAAGTTTGGAATGAATTTTTTTTGAAAGAGGAAGACACATGATGTATATCAAACGCCATTTGGAGACGACAATTGAAAAACTGAGCGGTTGTTGTAAGGTACTTCTGGTTACTGGGCCGCGTCAGGTAGGAAAGACGACTTTGCTGCGCAGGCTGGCAGAAGGCAACAGGACTTATGTGACGATGGACGATATCAACGTACGCAGCTTGGCAATGACGGAACCGGGGCTGTTTCTGCAGCGGTATAAACCGCCGCTCTTGATCGATGAGATCCAGATGGCGCCGAAGCTGCTGCCGTATATTAAAATGTACGTAGACGAGCATGGCAATAACGGTGACTTTTGGTTGACAGGGTCGCATGCTTTTGATTTGATGGAGAACGTCACAGAAAGCCTGGCAGGCAGGATCGCTATCGTTCATCTGCTTGGGTTCAGCCATGCCGAAGTAGCCGGTCTTGGTGCGGGAGCTTTTGTGCCTGAAGAAAAATTTTTACTGCAGCGGGCGCAGGAAGCTGAGATACTGCCGATGCGTGATTTGTTTGAGCAGATCTGGCGCGGCAGTATGCCGGCGCTGAACAATGCCTCAGAGCAGGACTGGAACAACTATTACTCTTCCTATGTGCAGACTTTTCTGCAGCGTGACGTCAGAGCGCTGACCCAGGTCAATGATGAACTGCAATTTTACAGGTTTTTATGTGCGGCAGCCAGCTATACCGGCAGTATGATCAACTATGCGGCGCTGGCCAAGGAAGCGGAGATCACTGCGCCAACGGCGAAGCAGTGGCTGAAGGTACTGGCAGCGGCGGGGCTGGTATATTTACTGGAGCCGTTCATGCATCCGAATTTAAAATATGGTGTGAAAGCGCCGAAGGTATATTTTACCGATACCGGCCTGGCTGCTTATCTGCTGCGCTGGAGTAATGCCGAGATCTTGGAAGCAGGGGCAATGTCGTCGAGCTTTTTGGAAACCTGGGCGGTGATGGAGATCTACAAGAGCTTCAGTAATTGCGGACAGATACCGCCGCTTGGTTATTACCGTGACTTTAACAGCCGTGAGGTAGAGCTTGTGCTGAATGTTGATGGCAGCATACATCCTTTGGCGATCCGCAAAAGCTCCAGCCCGGTGAAAGAAACGAAGAAGTTTGATATCCTGCGGCCGGTGACAGAAGGAGAACGGGCCTTGAAATTAGGTGCAGGCGGCGTGATCTGTTTTGCCAATGATCTGCTGCCAATAGATGCCAGAAACTGGTATATACCGGCCGGGCTGTTGTAAATAGATGATAGTATAATTAAAAAGCTGATAAATATAGGCGTTTAAGCGCTTCTATTTATCAGCTTTTATTGTTTATTTCCTCACCCGCAGGCTCTGCGCGGTGAAGGTAACTAACGGTATATAATTTTGTTTTTCAGCATAGGGAAAGACGAACAGTCCGTCAAAGGCTTTCTGATTGCGTTCGCTGTGGGTAAGTACAGCCATGCAATGCTGTCCGTCGGCCGTACAGCTGAGATAAAGATATTGAACGATCAGGTTTTCTGCTGTCCGTCCGCTGCCAGCATCCACTATTTTGACGTTGGTGATCTGCTTGGGCAGCTCCAGCGGCGCCGGGTCAGTATTGTAAGTATAACGCGGGGCTGGGATATATTCGTATTCTTCGTTCGGTCCTAATGGCGGCAGCGGTATCTCGCTTCTGTTTTTGAGCGCTTCGCTGAAGATCCGGTTTTTAACAGGATCATTTTCTGTGGCGGCAAAGGTCATCAAAACAGTGTTGCTTTGGGCCCGCATCAGCATGGGACCTGCAGCAGGCAGTCCGGCGAGGGTATCAGTACCGAAATCCTTGGGCAGCGACAGGCTGTAATAAGGATCGCCGTTATAGGAATAATAATAAAAGTCCTGCGGCCAGATCACGCGCAGCGGTTTTTTCCTCAGGGATCGGTGGCTTGATTTTTTTGATCACCGGCTTGGTTGGTTCCGGCTGCATATCAGCAGGCGGAGTTTTGATATCCGAATCGACAGAGGAGGTAGCATTGGATGCAGTATCAGCCGGTGTTTTGGCGTTCGGCTGTGCTTTAGCCGTAGCTGCTGCCAGCCTCTGGGCCTGTGTCTGCGGCGTGATGCTGATGCCTTCAGGCGGATGTCCGTTACTGTTATCAGCTTCTGTATGGACAGAAGGAGCCTTATTTTTGATTTTATCGTTGCCTGGGTCAGCGGCCCAAACAGGGATTATTTCAGCGAGCAGTGCTGCTGTGACGATAGCGGCGAGAAAGAATTTCATGTTTCTTACTCCTTCAGCGGCGCGGCGATAATACCGCCGCCGACTACGTAATCGCCGTCGTAAAATACTACGGCTTGACCTGGGGTGATGGCTCTTTGCGGTTCGTCAAAGGTAACTTTGATTTTACCGTCCGCCAGCGGCTCGATAACTGCCGGTACGTCTTTCTGCCGGTAACGGGTCTTGGCGGTGACACGCAGGGGCGCCTCCAGCTTATCGATCGCGATCAGGTTACAGTTTTCGGCAAGCAGAGCTTTCTGGAACAAAGCATCATTAGGGCCTAAAATAACTGTGTTGCTGGCAATGTCTTTATCAATAACATAAAGCGGGTATTCATAAGCAATGCCCAAACCTTTACGCTGACCGATAGTGTAGTGGATCAGTCCCTGGTGCGTTCCCAGCACCTGACCGTTTTGGTGGATGAATTTACCGGGGCGCGGTTTATTTTTGGTAATGCGTTCGATAAAAGCGGTGTAGTCGCCGTCTGGGACAAAGCAGATATCCTGACTGTCCGGCTTATGAGCCGTTACCAGGCCCCGGTTTTCGCTCATCCGGCGGATCTCTGGTTTGGTAATATCTGCCAGCGGCAGCAGGATATGCGCCAGCTGCTGTTGGGTCAGGTTAAAAAGCATATAGCTCTGGTCTTTGGCGTGGTCGTCGCCGCGGGCCAGCAGCCAGCGGTTTCTGTCAGCGTCGAAAATGATGCGGGCATAGTGACCGGTAGCCAGATATTCACAGTCCATCAACCGGGCGCGATCGAGCAGTTCGCCGAATTTGATGTGTTTATTGCAGTCGACGCAGGGGTTTGGCGTACGGCCGGCTTCGTATTCGCTGATAAAGCGGTCGATGACGCAGCGCCTGAAGCAGGGACTGAAATTGAAGACATAGTGGGGAATGCCCAGCTTGTGTGCAACCAGTTTGGCGTCTTCAACGTCGCTTAGTGAGCAGCAGGTACTGTCCTGCTCCAGTCCCAGATCCTCGTTGGAGAACATACGCAGCGTGGCTCCTGTTACATCGTAGCCCTGCTGCTGCAGGAGCATAGCCGCGGCAGAGCTGTCAACGCCGCCGCTCATGGCGACTAAAACTTTTTTCTTCATAATTTATTATAAAACCTCGTTCGTTCAGGCATCAAAGGAAGCGCAGGCTTCGTTGATAGCGGCTTCGTCTTCGCGCATAGCCAGAATAGTCTTTTCGATCAGCTCGTCGACGGTCCAGCCCAGGTTGGCAGCGCCCTTTTCAATAACGTCGCGCGAGCAGCCGGCAGCGAATTTTTTATCTTTGTATTTTTTCTTGACTGATTTCTGTTCCAGGTCCATAACGCTTTTGGAAGGGCGCATAATGGCAGCGGCGCCGATCAGTCCCGAAAGCTCGTCGATAGCGAACAGCACCTTTTCCATCTGGTGCTGCGGTTCGATATCGTTTTGCGCCAGGCCGTAGCCGTGGCTGGCGGTAGCGCGGATCAATCTTTCGTCCAGTCCGTGTTCGCGCATGATTTCCTGTGATTTGAGACAGTGTTCAGCAGGATAAACTTCAAAATCCAGATCATGCAGCAGGCCGACCTGAGCCCAGAAGTCTGCTTCGTCGGCATAGCCCAGTTCTTTGGCGAAGTATTTCATGATGCCTTCTACCGTCAGTGCGTGCCGCAGGTGAAAAGGTTCCTTATTATATTTTGTCAGCAGCTCCCAGGCTTCACTGCGGGTTAAATCAGCCATGAAAATCAATCCTTCCGTTTATGCGTATTGACGCGTATTTAATAAAATAATTATACCATAAAGGCACGTATGAACACTAGGCTCGAAAATACCTCGCCAAGGGTTCAAACAGTACCATAAAACAAGCGCAGAGGTGTACTCTGCGCTTGTTTGTCAGGAGAGGGTAAAGTTGATTTAGTCGCCGATAAAGCCCGGGGTGGACAGGTAACGTTCACCGGTGTCGGGAAGCATGACGACGATTTTTTTACCGGCGTTTTCGGGTCGCTGCGCCAAAAGCGTAGCGGCATAGGCCGCAGCACCGGAGGAAATGCCGACCAGCAGGCCTTCATTTTTCGCCAGCTCGCGGCTGGTGCTGAAAGCATCTGCCGCGTCGATAGCGATAACTTCATCGACAACGCTGCGGTCAAAGTTTTTGGGGATAAAGTTGGCGCCGATGCCCTGGATCTTGTGCGGGCCGGCCTTACCGCCGGACAGCAGGGGAGAATCGCTGGGTTCGACGGCGACGATCTTGACGCGCGGATTTTTTTCTTTCAGGTAAGCGCCAGCACCGCTGACAGTACCGCCTGTGCCTACTCCGGCAACGAAAATGTCGACTTCGCCGTCGGTATCGCGCCAGATTTCGGGGCCGGTGGTTGCTTTATGGATGGCCGGATTGGCCGGATTAACAAATTGTCCGGGGATAAAAGCATTGGGTATTTCTGCTGCCAGTTCTTCTGCTTTGTCGATGGCACCCTGCATACCCAAAGAACCGGGTGTAAGCACCAGCTCGGCTCCATAAGCCTTCAGCAGGTTGCGCCGTTCAACAGACATGCTTTCAGGCATGGTCAGGATCGTGCGGTAACCGCGTGCTGAGGCTACGCTGGCCAGGCCGATACCTGTATTACCGCTGGTCGGTTCGATGATGACCGAATCTTTTTGCAGCAGTCCCCGGGCTTCGGCGGCGTCGATCATCGCCATGGCGATACGGTCTTTGGCGCTGCCGGCCGGGTTAAAATATTCCAGCTTGGCGATGATAGTCGCCTGCGGAGCAAATTTCCTGTTATAGTTGGTCAGCTCTAAGAGCGGGGTGTTGCCGATCAAGTCGGTCAGGCTACGGTAAATTTTAGTCATGATATCAAAACCTTTCTTTAATAAATTATGCTGCAAGCGGTAATTTACTTACAACATCGGCATTTCTGCCGCTGTTGTTCCACTAAGTCAGCCAAGGTGATGTTATCGACTACTTTATTAACGGCGTCTTTTATTTCACGCCATACTTCCATGGTTACACATTCGTCTGCACGGGTGCAGGCTTCCTTGGTATCGTCTACGCAGGCTACCGGGGCCAGATTGCCTTCCAGCAGCCGCAGTATTTCGCCTACAGTATATTCCTGCGGCTCTTTGGCAAGCATATAGCCGCCCTGGGCGCCGCGGGCGCTTTTGACAAGTCCGGCGCGGCTCAGCTGGGTAATGATCTGTTCCAGATATTTGTCGGAAATATCCTGCCGCTGGGAGATATTTTTAATGGGGATGAAGCTGCCGGTATGATTGTAAGCCAGGTCAAGCATCAGCCGCAAAGCATAACGTCCTTTGGTAGAGATTTTCATAAGCACACGTCCTTTCAAAAGCTTGACATTATTTTACTACTAGTTTACTAGGAATTCAATAGCTGAACAAAAAAATTTTTTCTACACAAAAAATTCACAAAATAATCTTGACAAAAATACTGGGAATTACTATACTGAAAGTGTAATCATACTAAACAAGTAGGAATTAAGAAAGGACGGATCGCAATGCGGGAAGTTTATTTAGATAATGCGGCCACGACTAAGGTCAGACCGGAAATAGCAGAGGCTATGGCAAAGGCTATGGTAGAAAATTATGGAAACCCTTCCAGTATATATAAGGCAGCACAGCGTGCGGCAACAGCTATTGCCGCTGCCCGTCAGCAGGTTGCGGATCTGATCGGCGCGTCACCTAAGGAAATCATTTTTACAGGCGGCGGCAGTGAGGGTGATAATATGCTTATTAAAGGCGTGGCTCATGCCAATGTCAAGAAGGGACGGCACATTATCACTACGCAGGTCGAGCATCACGCTGTACTGCATTCCTGTGAAGAACTGGCGAATGAAGGCTTTGAGATCACTTACCTGCCGGTAGACGAATTCGGCAGGGTTACAGCGGCCCAGGTAGAGGCCGCCTTACGCGACGATACGATCCTTGTTTCGGTGATGTATGCCAATAATGAGATCGGTACGATAATGCCGATCAGAGAGATCGGCGCAGTCTGCCGCGCACATAAGGTGCTGCTGCATACTGACGCAGTACAGGCGGCAGGTCATATCCCTATTGATGTTACCAGCGACAATATCGATCTTTTAACATTGACGGCGCATAAATTTCATGGACCAAAGGGCGTAGGCGCGGTGTATATCCGTCAGGGTGTGCGTGTACCGGCGCTGATCGTCGGCGGTGGGCAGGAAAAAGGCCTGCGTGCCGGCACTGAAAATACAGCCGGGATCATCGGTATGGGGCTGGCAGCTGCTTATGCGAAAGAAAATATGGAAGCCAATGCCGAAAAAACACGTGCTTTGCGTGACAAATTGATCGAAGGGATTTTGGCAAAGATCCCTGAAGTAAGGTTAAACGGACATCCTACTGACCGACTGCCGAATAATGTAAATGTCAGCATCAGATATATTGAAGGCGAAGGCCTGCTGCTGCTGCTTGACCATATGGGTATCGCGGCTTCCAGCGGCAGTGCCTGCACTTCCGGGTCTCTGGACCCGTCGCATGTTCTGCTGGCTATCGGACTGCCGCATGAGATCGCGCATGGTTCGCTGCGTCTGACCTTGATCGGAAGAAAACAGCAGTGCCGATGTCGATTATGTTTTGGAGCATTACCGTTGAATCGTTGAAAAATAAGGGCGATGTCGCCTCTTTACCACAAGTAAGAAAGCATGGTGTAGTTTATGGCATACAGTGGAAAAAGTAATGGATCACTTTTATGAATCCCCGTAATGTGGGTGTGATGCCCGATGCCGACGGCGTCGGCGAGGTAGGCAATGCCAAATGCGGCGATATCATGAAGACTTTTTATTAAAGTCAAAGACAATATCATTACCGATATCAGTTTCCAGACTTTTGGCTGCGGTGCGGCTATCGCTACCAGCAGTATGGCAACAGAGCTTGCTAAAGGCAAGTCTGTCGAGGAAGCGCTGGAACTGACTAATCTGGCGGTAGCTGAAGCACTTGACGGACTGCCGCCGATCAAGATGCATTGTTCCAACCTGGCAGCTGACGGCTTGCGTGCCGCGATTTATGACTATAAGGTCAAAAACGGTATGTCGACCGAAGGTATTGAAGTGTGCAGCGGCTGCTGCCACGACTGCGGTCACTGACAGCTGTTTTACTGTTAAGATTTTTCATCTCCAACCCCTCCTTTTATTCACATTAGTTTTACAGAAAAGCCGATGGTTAGCGCCATCGGCTTTTTTGTGGTAAAATAGGAAATATAAATTATAAAATCAATAATTTACCGTCGGAGGATGAAACAATGGCAGCAATCGATATTGAAAAAGAGTTTAAGCATTATCTGGAGATCTTTACCCATGACGAGGAACTGGGAAAGATTTTGGCAAAGGTATCTTTTCAGGAATTGTTCAACGATAAATTTTTAACGGAAAACAGTAAATATACCTCGATGGACGATCTGATCTGGCGCAGCGGCTTCGGCATCATGAATCTGCTGGAGGTAGAACAGGTGAACCAGGATAAATGGAACGAATATATTGCCAGGAATACTGAATGTAAAACCTGGCATGAATTCGGCAAACTGGCCATGATCGACTGGATGAAGCATAAATTGGAAGAAGCGAAACAGGCCAAAAACTGATTTGAGCGGCACCGAGGCGAAGGCTTCGGTGTTTTTTATTTTTAAGGAAGTGATTTTATGGCAGCGATCTTACATGCACTGCAGGGGATTTTGACTATCGTTATTATGATAGCTACCGGTTTTTATCTGTCCCGTAAGGGCTGGTTTTCTGAAAGCTTCAGCTCGGCTGTGGCCCAGCTGGTGACCAAGGTCTGCCTGCCTACCTATATGATCGTCAATCTGACGGTCAATTTCAGCCACGATCAGCTGATCGAGATGAGTGGCGGTCTGCCGGTACCGATCATTTCCATGGCATTGGGCTATTTTATCGGCCATGCGGCAGCACGGCTGCTGAAGGTGCGGCGTGACCGGGTCGGCGTGTTCTGTACTGTCTTTTTTGTTTCCAACACTATTTTCATCGGCCTGCCGATGACGCTGGCTTTGTTCGGTGAAGAAGGTATTCCTTATGTCATGCTGTATTATATGGTCAATACTACGATGTTCTGGGTCGTAGCCGTGCACGATATGGCGTCTGATGCCGGTGTGGCGGCACCGTGGCTCAGCAGAAAGACTCTGAAAGTGGTTCTGAACCCGCCGCTGTTAGGTTTTTTGGCAGGAATTATTTTGGTAATGCTTGATTGGCGGCTGCCGATGCCGATCGAAGCTTCTTTTCGTTATCTGGGCGGAATGACGACGCCGCTGGCCATGCTGTTTATCGGTATCGCGATCAGTAAAGCGTCCTGGAGCGAGATCAAATTTGACAGAGAGCTGACGGCGGCAATGGTGGGAAGGTTTGTGATCTGTCCGCTGTGCGTTATGGTCTGTCTGCCGTTTTTTGCGCTGCCGAAATTGATGAGCGATGTATTTGTTATGCAGGCGGCTATGCCGGCGATGACGAACACTTCTATTGTAGCTAAGGTTTATGGCGGCGATTACAAGTATGCGGCGATGCTGACGGTGGTCAGTACACTGCTGGCAGTAATAACGACGCCGTTTTATATGTGGGTGCTGCGTGGTTAGATCTGTTCGCCTGATTGCAGAAACGTTCGCCTTAAAACCCTAAAACACGAACAAATTTTTAGAAAAACTCTTGACAAACAAAACAGTTCGGTTTATTATATGTTTAACGAACAGATGTTTTGAAAGGTCGTGGAGTTATGAAGAAGTTGTTTGTATTAATGCTGATGACCACTATTTTATATACAGGCTATAATTTTTTACAGGATGATACTGTTTATCATTACGAACAGATCACTGTACATACAGGCGATACCATGTGGGCTATCGCTGACCGCTGGGCCGATCAGGACGAAGATGTACGCGAAGTCATTTACCGTATCTGCGAAACCAATGCGCTGGCGAATACGAACCTGAAACCGGGACAGAAGCTTTTAGTACCGGTCAGGATGCAGTTTGTCGATCAGCTGATGGTGGCAGAGGCCGGCGATATCAAAGGCTGATAATTACGGCGCCGGCGTAGGAAACTGATTCAAAAGTAAATAATATGCGTTAGGGCGCAGTAAAAAAGACGTGCCTGCCTTTTGGCAGACGCGTCTTTGTGTTTTTTAAAGCATTTCTTTTTAGGGATTTGTCCGATGAAAAAGAAAGCTTTTTATTTTGAGAAGTCTATTTTCGACGTAGATACAGAAAATAGCAGACGGGCAGCTTGCTGCCGGCCGCGTACCCGTTAACGCGGCAGAAAAAGTAAATCATTACTAAAAATTTAACGTGTCTTGTGGGGGGGGACAGGCGTGGTATAATATAAAACAATATAACTAATATATTAAAAATATTTCTGAAAAGAAATATTTGATGGCGTAAGGAGAATAAAAATGAAAACTAAAGTCATAAGCCTGATGCTGGTGCTGAGCTGCGCCGGCGCTTCGGCTGCCACAGCTTTGCCAAACAGCAGCGGGGATCTGCGTGCTTTGGAAGAAAACAGGGCGGCCGGGGATAAAACGGTTGTCCTGACAAAAGAAGAAACAAACACTGATGTGAGCGGCAGCAGAAAGTTTTATCTGCAGAATTTTGTCTTTACCAGTGAAGATGCTATCCAGCAGGACGTATTGGCTGCGCTGGTAGAAAGCTATTGCGGACGTGAAGTCGATTTTAATGAACTGCAGCAGGCGGTCAATAAGTTGACTGCGTATCTGCGCGGACAGGGTTATGCGGTTGCTACTGCTTTTTTGCCGCAGCAGGAAATCACTGACGGTATCATTGAAGTCAAAATAGTCTTAGGGCGGTTAAGCTATGTACAGGTCAATAATACTTCGGCTCTGGCGGAAGGACAGGCAGAAAAAGCCGCAGGGATTCTGCAAAAGGGAGAGCTGCTGCGTACAGACCGGCTGGAAACAGTTTTGAATAATATCAACGATCTGGCCGGCGTTACAGCCGTAGGTGTTTTGCGGGCTGGGCAGGCCAATGGTACCAGCGATTTTGTGATCGATCTTCGGGCTGATAAACCGCAGCAGACGATTTTATACACTGATAATTATGGCAATAAATACAGCGGCAGATACAGATATGGCTTTCAGACAACGATCAACAATCCCGGCAGGATCGGCGATAAATTTTTTCTGGGTGGGATGCTTTCAAATGATAACCTGCATAACTATAATTTGGGCTACGAAATGCCGGTCGGCAGCCGCGGGACAAAAATGGGCGTCAGCTATAGCCTGATGGATTATACGCTGAGCGGCTTTTATAATATCCTTGACGCGGTCGGACGGGCTAAAACTTTCAGCATTTATGGCAGTACGCCGCTGATAAATACTGCTTCTGATCACCTGGCGGCAGTTTATGGCTACGATAACCGCCAGCTGAAAGATGAGCTGCGCACCTTTGGCATCGATACGAAAAAAACACAGTAATGCACTGTATGCCGGCATAGCGGGCAATATTAAAGGTGCCGGCAGTTATACTGGCTACAGCGCTTTATATTATGCGGGACGGCTAAGTTATGACGATGCCAGCAGCTACACGGAAGGCAGCTATCACAAATTCAATACTGACGTCAATCATATCCGCAGATTAGGCAATGTTTTGAATCTGCATGTAAATTTCCACAGTCAGCTGGCCAGCAAAGATCTGGATGGCAGCGAACAGTTTGTTCTAGGCGGCGCTAACGGTGTGCGGGCTTATCCGCAGGGTGAAGCCAGCGGCGACAGCGGCTACCAGGCTACGGCAGAACTGCGTTATGCCACTCCCGTACCTGATCTGACTCTGGCAGCTTATGTGGATTGGGGCGAAGTCGAGCTGTCTAAAAGTTATGGTCAGCACCGCGGTCTGGCCGGTTGGGGACTGGGCCTGCAGTACGCCAAGGCTGACGATTACTATCTGCGGCTTGACTATGCGCGCAAGCTGGGCAGTGAAGAGTTTACCAGTGAAGAAAGCGATAAAAACGGCAGGCTGTGGTTTTTGGCCTACAAGCTGTTTTAATATCGGTCAAGGATAAGGAGCTGTGTGAAGATGAAAAATAAGAAAATGCTTTTATATAAAAAGATCATGGTCACGGTTGTAAGCAGCGGCATGCTGCTTTTGCCAAACTGGGGCTATGCCCTGCCGCAGGGCGGCCAGGTCGTGGGCGGCAGTGGCAGTATCGGCTCTCCTGGCGGCGGTGCAATGGAGATTACCGGCACCGGCGGCAATCTGGCTATAGACTGGGACAGCTTTAATATAGCCCAGGGAGAAACAGTAAATTTTAAAAATATGCAGGCCGTTTTAAATTATGTGACGGGCAGCCAGCGCAGCGAGATTTTCGGTAGGCTGGATGGCAGCGGCGTGCATGTCTTCCTGCTCAATCCCAACGGGATCTTGTTTGGTGCAGCGGCAGAGGTCAATGTAGGCAGCCTGACAGCATCGACAAGAAGTCTGCCGGAAGAGGCCCGTAAAGGCTTTAACGGGACTTTGGGAAATTTGGATGCTGAGGGTATTGCCAAAATCCAGGCCGATATTGTTAATTTAGGAGCGATCGCTGCCGACGCCATAAATTTTGAAGGTAATAATATCTCGATCATCAAGGCTGATACGCTGCAGATACAAGGCGGCGACCTGAGTAAAGTCAGCTTAAAGGCCAAGGACAATATCAACATCGGCTACGAGGTGACGGATAAGACTACTATTGATGTAGGCGATGGCAGCGGGGGGGCATACTGTCAGCGATTACAGCAAGGGGCAGCGGCACGAAAGCCAGCAGCTGGGTATTGTCACAGCGGCCTTAGACGGCAATGAAAAAAACTATTACTGACTGT
>ENA-OQHL01001269-OQHL01001269.1-human-gut-metagenome-genome-assembly--contig:-NODE-1269-length-13400-cov-3.207338_pt1 | contig 13400 bp, 16 predicted proteins | sample MGYA00242565_ERZ504723 | MGnify/ENA primary metagenome ERZ504723 (study PRJEB26092, sample SAMD00036211) | human gut metagenome | host: Homo sapiens | study: EMG produced TPA metagenomics assembly of... | reverse complement strand
CTACTTGGGAGAGCTACTGTTCATGGAGACGGTACGGTCCTGGCAGGAGCGGATTGCAGGAAAAAGTCCGGCGGAGATTCTGAATGAATGGATTCATGAGATGGGAATGGAAAAGTAAAAGCAATGGAGAAGTTATCTCAGATCGCGGTATGCTATAAGACACTGGAAGAATTACTGCAGATGCTGGAGTTTGGTGTGGAGAGCGACTTGAAACGGTGCGGGACAAGCAGTATACCGCCGAGGCTGTCACTTTGATGACACTCCACGGTTCCAAAGGTCTGGAGTTCCCGGCAGTGCTCCTCTATGGGGCAGAAAAAGGCAGAATTCCATTGGAAAGTGAATACTACGAGACGGACTGGGAAGAAGAGAGGCGGCTTCTATATGTAGGATATGACGAGGGCAAAGGAAGAGCTGGTGCTGACCTCGAACAGGTGAAACGAGCCCATTTCTGGCAGAGATTCCAGAACACCGGATCACAAAAGAAACAGCGGGCCCGAAAAAAACAGCAGGAGACATGGCATCAGATGAGTCTGTTTTGAGTAATCCATTCTAATCAAAAAAGAGGAGGACAGAAAGCATATCAAGCACTGTTCTCCTCTTTTTTATACTTCTTCGTCAATTTGAAACTGTACCATGCTTCCGACCTGTTCTGTCACCCAAAAATGCAGTACTTTTTTCATCAGCATATCTTTCAGCACCTTTGCGTGTGGATGTCTGTACTTATTTTGATATCCGGCGCTGATGATCAAAAGGAATTGCCCACAGGAGAGCGCTTCATTATAATTGTGCTTGGAACCATGGTGCGGCACCTGGACTGTTCCCACGGATGGCATATAATCAGAGAGATAATCAGTCAGCTCTTTCCAGCTGTCTTCCGTCCTGGCGTCGTAATCTCCCAGAAACAGACAGCCGTCAGGATAAGCGTTTCTGCGTCCAGACTGCGGACTCGTCAGATCAGGAAGGAAAAAGTGATATGGACGCACCATTTTGACGTCCGGAATTTGTGGACCGGAGTAGACGACCAGGGAATTGGAATTCAAGCTTCCTGGTGCGTATGTCTGGTAAATCTTACGGATATCGTTCCAGTCATAGGAAAAAAATGTCCGACGTCTCCAGATAGGATTGCAGTGTCCTTTTGATCATATTCCCGGTTTTTCTTCAGTCCCCGGAAAAAGGCCTTGCTTCTTCGGGTATTCTGGAAATTATATGGCACGTAAACCCAGTTTTTCCGTGAGGTTTTCAAATCCGCCAGAGCGTTTTCCCGAGGGGATGGCCGTGGTATTGCCCCGGTTTCTGAGGTTGGAGGCCACAGGCATGACGGAAAAGAGTTCCGGCGTCGTTGTGTCCACGGGTAATGTATACTGCTCCACCGCCTGTAAAGGATCTTCAAGAAGATCTGCCAGAAAGGTGGATTCGGTATTTTCCAGATGAGCAATCAGCCGTGTCAGTAGAATCTCTTCCTCTGTCAGAAACGGCAGATAAAATCTTCTCCACACAGCAGTAGGAGAGAAGAAATGGAAAGCCCGTTGATGTGATCTTCATGCAGATGGGAAATAAATACCGCCTGAATCTTTTCCCTCGGCTCAAACGTATCGGCGATCTGCTTCTCAACGGCGGATTTGCCCGTCGAAGAACCACAGTCGTAGACGATGTTCATGCCACAGTCAAATTGTTCTGTATAAAAAGCACCCTGTCCAACGGGTAAGAAACTTCGGATCATATTGGAACCTCCTTTGTCATTCGTTCATCATCATTTGCTGGTACGTTGTACCCACTGAGCCATCGCGTCCAGAATAGGAGACATGGATTCTCCCAGGGTGAAAGCGCGTATTCCACTTTCGGAGGAATTTCCGGATAAACTGTCCTTGTAATAATACCGTCATCCTCCATGGCACGCAGGCATGTCTGTCAGCACTTTCTGGCTGACACCCTCCAGATCTCTTCGTAGCTCGTTAAACCGCATGGACGCATACGGAGATTCCGAAGAATCAGAAGTTTCCATTTACTTCCGATCAACTGAACCGTTGTCGCCACCGGGCAGGCAGGCATTTCTTCTTTTGTCATCATCTCATGTCACCTCGTCTCAATCGTTTTATCAGAAATATTATATCAAATCACAATGGAACATACCAGTGAAAACCGTGGGTTATAAAAAGGTAACTAAGTAATAGAATTGTGCGTACTTTTGTATCCGGAGGGAATAGAGTACACTGATCTTGCAGACAGGAAATAGTTTTATGAAACAAAAGGAGGAACAACAATATGGCACTTTTCAATCTTTTCAGTTGGAGTAAAAAGATGGAAGAAGGTACGGCAGCGGCATGTGGCACGGCCTGCGGAGCGGCGGACAAACCGGAAGAAACATCTGCGGCATGTGGCACGGCCTGCGGAGCGGCGGACAAACCGGAAGAAACACCTGCGGCATGTGGCACAGCCTGCGGAGCGGCGGACAAGTAGCACATGTTACAACAGTGATGTGAGAATATCATATTATTTATTAGAGAAGCCCCGGCAGTGCTGTACGCCGGGGTGTAGAAACAGGGCTCCGGCAAAAATCGGTCGAGATAGAGTGGGATCAAAAAAAGGAGAGGGATAATGAAACAGTATTTTTCTTTTCAGTGGCATATCACAGACGAATGTGATCAGCGGTGTAAGCACTGCTATATTTTTTCGGAGGACAACTGTAAAAAACTGGATGCGATGACGTGGGAACAGATACAACAGACATTTTACAACTGCTTGGATTTCTGTAAGGTGTACGACCGCTTTCCCTACTTTTATCTGACTGGAGGCGATCCGATTCTGCACCCGAACTTCTGGAAACTATTGGCGTTGATGAAAGAACATCAAATTCCGTTTACAATTCTTGGAAATCCGTTTCATCTAAATGATGAAACCTGCAGGAGAATGAAAGAATACGGGTGTGAGAAATACCAGCTCTCTCTGGATGGAATGCGAAAGACTCACGACTGGTTCCGCAAGCCGGGAAGCTTTGACATTACGTTGGAGAAAATAGACTGCCTTCGGAGAGCAGGAATCCGATCTGTAATTATGACGACAGTATCAGGTACGAATATCGATGAGATCCCGGACATTATCGATATCGTAGTGGCTCACGATGCGGACGTGTTCGCTTTCGCAAGATATTGCCCGACCAGTGAGGAAAAGGAAGTGGGGATTACGCCTCTTCGTTATAGAAGCCTTCTGGAAGAATGTGACCGGAAGTTCAAGATGTACGAGGCACAGAGGTGCCATACCTATTTTAATAAAAAGGATCATCTCTGGACGTTGTATGAGTATGAGACAGGACAGTTTCAGATTCCTAAGAACGCTCAGGATGGAATGGTTTACGGAGGCTGTAATTGTGGAAACTGCCATATGACGATTTTGCCGACAGGGGATCTTTATGCGTGCCGAAGAGTACAGAACAGTAAAGTAGGAAATGCCTTTACTGATCGGATCGCGGATGTCTGGGTTTGCCAGATGGAAACTTACCGAGGCTATACAAAGTTTGAAAATGTGCAAAATGTGAATTGCTGGCCTGGTGCCGGGGCTGTCCGGCTGTGGCAAGCGGTCAGACAGGGAACTTCTACGCGGCAGATCCACAGTGCTGGAAGGAAATAGCTATGTGAGTTAGAGGAGGAAGCCAGGATGGATTTAGAAACATGTTTGAAGAAACTGCAATACATCGGTGTGCTCGCTTTTGCGACGGTCGATCTGGAAGGAGCCCCGCAGATCCGCAATATCAGTGCGATCCATTATGAGAAGGACGCTATCTATTTTTTACCGCCAGAGGAAAAGAATTTTGCCGCGAACTGTTGGAGGACGGGCGGGTGCAGATCCTTGGGTACAGTAAGTATAAAGAAATGATCCGGTTGTCCTCCAGGGCGAAACAGACCGCAGAAGAGGAACAAAAAAATGGATGGATTTGATTTTTGCCGAACAGCCCTACCTGGCTAATGTCTATCCTGGGAAGACAAGAGATATTGGGATTATCTTTGAAATCCGAGACGCTCAGATCGAGTATTTTCATCTGGGAGTCTCCCCGATTTTCCGGGAAACGTATATACTGGGACGTGGAATCGAAACGAAACAAGAAAATGCCGCGGAAGTCGAAGCAGGAGACGTAGAGCCAGGAAAAAGGAGGGTGCGGATGAAAGGATATCGTATCACAGATGCATGTATCGGGTGTGGAATATGCCAGGGAAGCTGTCCGCAAAGATGTATTGAACCAGGCGTACCATACCGGATTCGGCCGGAACATTGCCTGCACTGTGGAAATTGCTATGAGCATTGCCCGGTTTCTGCAGTCAAAAGATTATGAGGTGAAAGAATATGTTGGCAGAACGTCGGATAAAGCAGACGGAGAGAACGATGGACAACACAAGGGGGCAGAGTATGAAAAAACTGAAATCAATATGGGCAGATACGGACACGATACTCATAGGAGCAGGAGCCGGACTTTCCACATCTGCGGGATTTAGCTACACTGGAGAAAGGTTTCAGAGATATTTTGCGGATTTTGAGCAGAGATACGGATTTCACGACATGTATTCAGGTGGATTTTACCCGTATGAGACGCTGGAAGAATACTGGGCATTCTGGAGCCGTTATATCTGGATAAACCGATATATGGACACCCCTGAAAGCGTCTATCAAACACTTCATACGCTTGTGAAGGGCAAAGACTATTTTGTACTGACTACTAATGTGGATCATTGTTTTCAGAAGACTGGATTTGATAAGAACAGGCTTTTCTATACACAGGGGGACTATGGGCTGTTTCAGTGCAGTATGCCATGCCATCGGAGCACATATGAAAACAGGGAGATTGTCAAAAAGATGGTACTGGCGCAGAGATTTACGATCGGGGCGGACGGCACGTTGATTTTTCCAGAGTGTGGACGATTGGTCATGCGTGTGCCGGAAGAACTGATCCCATGTTGCCCGAGATGCGGCAGGCCAATGACGATGAACTTGCGTGCGGACGACACGTTTGTGGAAGACGAGGGATGGCAAAAAGCGTCTGACCGTTATGTGGATTTTCTAAGAAGACACGCAAACGAGAAGGTGCTGCTGTTGGAACTGGGGGTAGGATTTAATACGCCGGGGATAGTGAAATATTCTTTTTGGAGGATGACGGCGAAGAACAAAGAGGCGGTTTATGTCTGTGTGAACCTGGGAGAAACCTGTGTACCAGAAGAAATTGAGGAACGCTCTGTCTGTATCGATGGGGATATTGGAGAAATACTAAAAAAACTAAAGTAAAAATAACCGATTTAAAGTAATTATAATATGAGATATACTCTATTCTATCTGCATTGCTTGTTGAGCTATTTACCAAAACAATTACATCAGAATCGAGTCAATCGAGTCAGATGCACTGACCTGATTGACTCGATTTTGTATTATGTGACTATCAAATGAAAACATAATAAGAGAAGCTGTCAAACCAGATCCTTTTATTCTAACAGATGCTTCAGGTTCTTCCTCATCATTTCTGTGAAATGTGTATTGATCTATCAGTCATCTCCTAAGAAATTGATATATTCACCGCAGATATGTCACACGTTCCGGATCAAAGTGTCCCCTTGGAGCCGGGGCTTCGTCCGCTTCTCCCACGGCTACAATGGCAACCGGGATACTCGACGTGCCCAGTATCTCCTGCAATTTTTCTACCCGGTCCATAGATGGATAACATCCGCACCAGCAGGTTCCATATCCCAGGTCTTTTGCCTGAAGGAGAAGATTTTCAATGGCGGCGCCGCAGTCCTGAGGCCAGAATTCTTTGCAGACGCCCTCCTGAAGATCCGGACGGCCACAGACTACAATGGCAGCAGAAGCAGTGGAAAGCATTTTAGTAAATGGATGAGCCTCCCTAAGCTTTGCGATCATTTCCCTGTTTATTACCACAAAAAACTGCCACGGTCTTGTGTTGCACGCACTTGGCGCCATCATGGCGGCTTCCAGCATCCTCTCAAAATCTTCCTGGGGAATGGTGACGTTTTCTTTGTATTTTCGAATACTTCGTCTTTCACGAATCACTTCTGAACAATTCACAGTATGCACTCCTTTCATATGATTTCGCTACTCTTATTATACTGCCGTGACGATTAAGAATCAAATCCGTCTGAACAATCCGTCAGAAGTTTCTTGTAAATTTCGTAGTCTTCCTTTTGAAAAACATTAAAGACAACCTTTTTAATGATTGGATCGGTCTTTTGATAATCCTGGACGCTCTGTATGGCAATACGGGCCGCTTTCTCTCGGGGAAAGTGGAACTCGCCAGTGGAGATACAGCAAAAGGCAATGCTTTTCAGACGATGTGAGGAAGCAAGTTCCAGGCAGGAATGATAGCAGTCAGCAAGCTGTCTGCAATGTGTCTCGGTCAGAGGGCCGGATACGATCGGACCTACCGTGTGTAGAATATAATGGCACGGGAGATTAAAGGCGGGAGTAATCTTGGCTCGCCCGGTCGGTTCTGGAAAGCCCTGTTTTTCCATCATCGTTTCACAGAGAAGCCGGAGCTGTACACCACTGAATGTATGAATACAGTTGTCGATACAATGGTGGTTAGGGATATAGCATCCGGTCATTCCGTTGTTGGCGGCATTGACAATGGCGTCACATTTCAAGGCGGTAATGTCCCCCTGCCACAGATAGAGGCCGTCCGAGTGTGGGGCCAGATCTGCAAGATCCGTTACACCTTTTTCTCTTGTTTTTTCTTGAAGATAGGCATCCTGAATCTTCAAGAATTCCTCATCCACCGGGCGGGGTGGTCGTACATTGAGAAGCCCCCGTAGGAGGAGTTCCTGTTTCTCTGTCCCTTGGGGGATCTGTGTTCTCCGGTATGAGGGTTCTTCCTTTAAAAGAGACTTAATCAGATACAGTCTCCGTTCGCTCTGATTCATTGCACATTCTTCCTTTCCTGACGAACAAATTCGGTCTTCTTTGAGGGGAGCAAAGGGTAATCCATCCGCTTTTTATTATTCACCATTACTCTAACTATCTATAGAGTATAAAGAGCGTAAAACAGAGAGTCAACAGTTATAAAAAAGTAACCTTACATACAGGGCAGCGTGTTGCTCTGCTATTTTAAGGACGATATCTGTCCCTGCCAACAAACCGGGCAAAATTGTACAGGACTACTGCTGGTAACCAGGTCAGAAAACAGGTAGAATAAAAAGCATCAAAGGACAGGAGGAATGATGATGAATCTGGGAAATAATCTATACCATGCAAGGAAGAAAAAGGGACTCTCTCAGGAAGATGTAGCGGAAAAGATTGGAGTGAGCAGACAGACGATTTCTAAATGGGAGACGGACGAGACGCTGCCGGATATCCGGCAGGCAAAGCAGCTTGCGATATTGTATGGGCTGGCATTAGATGAACTGATCGAATTTGACGTGGATCTTCAGGAGATTCAGGAGACCATCGAGCGTATGCGTGATGAGGTGACGAACAAGATCGACTGGACAAAAGCGTGGAGTAAAAAATACCCGATTCTCGAATCGTACCAGAAAGAAGTGAATATCACCTACTATGCGGAAGCATTATGTAAGCTTCTCATCCGCTTGGAAAAGGAATACGGATATGACGAACTCAATTCCATGCTGGTGCTTAAAGATATTCTGGCGACAGTGTGGAAGAAACGAAGTGAAAAGAAATCTTAAAACAGATATGAGAATATAAAAGAAAAGTGCCTGCACATTGGAAACAGTGAGCAAGTACTTTTTATTATACTTTTATAGGGAATGTGTGGTGAATGTTTGCTCCCAGTTCGATGGCTGTACCGGGTATTTCGCACATTGTCTTGTGGCATCATATAGGCGTCGATATTTTCAAGAGGCGCCTGAACCAGAACTCCGCATTAAAAATGCAAGAACAATCTATAGAAAAATGCTATGCATATATCATAAAAAACAATTTGCCAGAAAAATGTTGGGGGAAATATAATGTTTATGAATTTTTACTGTGCGAGGAGGAAATGAAAGTGAAAAAGAAGATTTTGACTGCGCTTCTTACAGCAGCGATGGCAGTTTCCATGCTTGCCGGATGCGGCGGAAATCAAAGCGGCAAGGGAGACAAGCAGGCGAGCGGAAGCGGGGGTGAAGGAGGCGGAGGAACCTTTATTGTTCCGGTCAATGCGGATACGACGAACTGTCTGACCCCGTATGATGCCTATGGGGCGGACGACAGACTGATGACCTACGGTCCGTGCTATGATCCGCTGTTCATTGTAAATAAGGATGAGACAAGATGGTATTTGGCTGAGAGTCTGGAGGCAGTGGCGGATGATGGATGCCATTATCAGATGAAGCTCAGGGATGGAATGACTTGGCATGACGGGGAACCGATCACAGTAGATGATGTGATCTTTTCTATCAAGGTGCTGCAGGATGGGTCCAATGCAACAGATGCCAGCAATGTCAGATATGATGGAAATGATCTGACGGCAGAAAAAATAGATGATCTGACAGTGAATCTGACATTAGCACAGCCTTACAGTGCATTTGAAACAGAGTTTGGACGTCTTCAGATTTTCCCGGAACATGTATTTGACGGCAACACACATATCATTGATAACACGGAGGCTCTTACAAAAGGAATTGGCTCTGGACCGTTTAAACTCAAAGAAATCAATGCGGGCGAGAGCATCGTATATGAAAAATATGATGACTATTACAGAGAGCCGGCGAGCCTGGACGAAGTGGTGATTAAAGTGATGCCGGATGAGAGCGCTCAGGAAGCTGCACTTCAGAGCGGAGAGCTCTCCATGATGCGAATCACAAGTCAGACAAAGCTTGAAAAGTACCAGAGTGATGATGAGTACACAGTTTACAATATTCCGGAAGGCCGTCTGAATTACATGGCTTACAATTATCAGAGTCCGAACATGAAAGATATCAATGCGAGAAAGGCTATCGCTCTTGCGTTGAATAATGAGGAGATTGTGCAGGGAGCATACGGTTCTGAAGATCTTGCTATCCCGGCAACGAACTTCTGCTCTCCGGAGAACCTTTACTACAATGACGAGATGAAAGGATATCAGCAGAATATCGAGGAAGCGAAAAAGCTTGCCGAGGAGACAGGTCTTACAGAAAAGACGCTACACTATATCTACAATCAGAACCGCCCGAATATGAAGGAGACAGCACAGATTGTACAGCAGCAGCTAAAAGAGATCGGAGTGTCCGTAGAGATTGAAGGCGTGGACTCTTCCGCTTTTTTTCCAGCACCTGTTTGCATCCTGGATCACAGGAACTCCGGTGGAGGATACTTCCTGGGATCTCGCGACAAACGGAATGGATCAGTTAAATGCAGACCCGGCATCCAAACTGACTTCCTGGACAGGTGACAATCTGGAAATCGGTTTTTATGTAAGTCCGGAGACAAAAGAACTCTGGAAGAAAGCATCCCAGGCTCTGACAACAGAAGACCGTGACAAGTATTATAAAGAGCTTCAGGTACAGATGAATGAGGACTACTCCATGTACCCGATGGCGAATACCAACTATGTAATTACGGCAAGAAAGGAATTTACAGGGCTGAATGAGATTATGAGGGTGCCGATTTTTGAGGATTATACAAAGATTCATATGACAAATTAGAGAGGAGACTGACCGTTTATTTAATTTTCAATAAACGGTCTTTCTTGATACTTATCTGTATCACAGGAAGAGGAAGAAAATATGAGAAACTATATCATAAAAAGATTTTTGCAGCTCATCCCGGTGTTGATTCTTGTCAGTATTTTTTCATTTCTGATTATCCATGCCGCACCGGGAGATCCGATTCAGAACTATGTAAAACCAGGGATGTCGGAAGAACAGATTCAGACAATTCGGGAAGAATATGGTGTAGATGGAAATATTGTAAGGCAGTACGTGGCGTGGGTAGGTCATGTCGTCCGGGGAGACCTCGGTACCTCCATCTATAAGAATCGTCCGGTCACAGAGCTTTTGGCGGAGAAGCTTCCTGCTACACTGATTTTGATGGGGGCGGCGCTTCTTATCTCGCTGCTTGTCTCAATTCCGCTTGGGCTTTGGGCGGGGCTGAAAAAGAATAAAATGACAGACAATATTATCAGTTTTTTGTCTTACTTTGGTATTTCAGTGCCTCAGTTCTGGCTGGCAATGATTCTGATTATAATTTTTGCACTGACTCTTGAAATTCTACCAAGCGGTGGGATGAGGACGGTCAATGTCGATACGACGTGGGATCTTCTTCGTCACCTGGTACTACCGGCTGTTGTACTTAGTTTCAGCAACACGGCAGTGTTTACGAGATATATACGTTCCAGTACGATTTCACAGCTTGAGGAGGACTATGTGCTGACGGCCAGATCTAAGGGGACGAGCAGATATAGGATCCTGACCCGCCACGTCCTAAAAAACTGCCTGCTCCCGATTATCACCTTGGTAGGGATCAATCTGGCAGGGCTGGTGTGCGGCTCGTTTGTCATTGAAAGTGTGTTTTCCTGGCCGGGGATCGGACGGCTTGCCATGGATGCGGTGAACTCCAGAGACTATCCGCTGATTATGGGATTCACGATGTTCTCCTGTACAATCCTGATTCTGGGAAATTTTCTGGCGGACATCCTGTATGCAGTAGCGGATCCGAGAATTAAGCAGGGGATGGGGAAGAATAATGGATAAAAATCAGACGATAAGAATTGATAAACATAGTTTTGATAAAGTGGAAAAGAAAGAGGCACGGGCAGAGACTAGATATGAAAGAAGCGTGTTCCGGGACGTCTTACGATCTCTTAGGGAGAATAAGCTGGCGATAGTATGCTGTGTGATTCTTGCCATCATTATTATCGCTTCCCTTCTGGCGCCTCTTTGCCCTTATGATCCGGATGAGCAGGATGTATTGAGCAAACTTCAGCCGCCGTCTACCAAGCACTGGTTCGGAATGGACGAGCTTGGGCGGGATTATTTTACAAGAGCGCTCTACGGGGGCAGGATATCCCTGACCGTTGGCTTTCTCTCCATGATTATGTCCGTCGTGATCGGGACTGTGATTGGAACGGTAAGCGGATATATGGGAGGGAAAGTGGATGCATTTTTGATGCGGTTCACGGATATCTTTATGTCGGTGCCAAGTTTTCTTCTGATGGTAGTCATCAACGCCTTGTTTCCGCCAAAAGTGTATTCCATGGTTATTATTCTGGGATTGTTTGAGTGGTGCCAGATTGCCAGAATCACCAGGGCGGAGACGCTGTCTTTGAAAGAGCGGGATTTTGTGCTGGCGGCGAAGCATCTGGGGGCAAGTAATGTAAGAATCATGTTCCGGCATATCGTGCCGAATATGAGCTCTTCGATCATTGTGGCGGGAAGTCTTGCGGTGGCGAGGGCTATCCTGACAGAATCGACGCTGAGCTTCATGGGACTGGGAGTTCAGCTCCCAAAGGCATCCTGGGGAACAATGCTTCAAGGAGCCCAGGTTTATATTATGGATACGCCATGGCTTGCGGTTTTTCCGGGAATTTTTATCGTAGCGACTGTGATGAGCTTTAATATTCTTGGAGACGCCCTTCGTAATGCGCTGGAACCAAAGATGACGAAATAGAGGTGAGAGTATGGACGATTTACTGAAGATAGAGGATTTGAAAATATCCTACTATACATATGCCGGAGAAGTGCAGTCGGTTCGGGGAGTAAGCTTTTCCGTGAGAAAGGGTGAGACGCTTGCCATCGTGGGAGAATCAGGCTGCGGAAAATCTGTGACGGCCAAATCAATTATGGGGCTGATCCAGGTGCCTCCGGGGGAAATCAAGGAAGGGAGCAAGATTCTGCTGAAAGGGAAGAACCTGCTGGAACAGTCGGAAAAGGAGTGGGAAAGCTATCGAGGAGCTAAATGTGCCATGGTATTTCAGGATGCGCTTACGGCGCTGAATCCTACGATGCGGATTGGAAAGCAGATTGCAGAGAACATCACAAATCATCAGAAAGCTGGAAAGGATGAAGTGAAAAAGCGGGTGTTGGAGATGCTGAGACTGGTCGGGATTGCCGACGCCAAGGGATGCGTGAAGAAGTATCCCCATGAGTTGTCGGGAGGAATGAGACAGCGGGTGATGATTGCGACCGCTCTTGCCGGAAATCCGGAAATTCTGATTGCGGATGAACCGACCACAGCGCTGGATGTGACGATCCAGGCGCAAATCATGGATCTGTTGGTTGAGATTCAGCAAAAACTTGGCATGACGGTTATTTTGATTACCCATGACCTAGGTGTGGTGGCCAACAGCGCCGACCGGGTTGTGGTTATGTATTCTGGAAAAGTAGTGGAGACCGGGACGTGTACAGAGATTTTTGAAAAACATAAGCACCCTTATACCTGGGCGCTTCTGAAAGCGGCACCGGATATGGAGTTAGGGTCCAAGCAAAAGCTTGTGGCAATCGAAGGGACCCCGCCGGATCTCATTCTTCCTCCGAAAGGCTGTCCGTTTGCCGAGCGGTGCGGCCATTGTATGAAGATCTGTCTGGAAACAGAGGCGCCCCGGTACACATTCAGCAAAGACCACAGTGTATTCTGCTGGCTGTATCATCCAGAATCTGGCTATACAGACATCACATTTGATGAAGGAGAGATAGAATGATGGAAGAAAGAAAACCGCTTCTGGAAGTCCGGCATCTGAAAAAATATTTTGGACTGGGCGGGAAGAAAGAGCTAAAAGCAGTTGATGATGTCTCCTTTGTCATTTACAAAGGAGAGACATTTGGAATTGTGGGAGAATCAGGATGTGGGAAGACAACCTGCGGACGGACCTGTATCGGCGTTTATGATGCCACGGGCGGAGAAGTACTTTATGATGGAAAGGATATCCGGAAGCAGACAAAGCAGGAACGAAAAGAATTTACAAGAAAGGTTCAGATGATTTTTCAGGACCCATATTCTTCCCTGGATCCGAGACTGAAAGTACATGATATTATTGCGGAAGGAATGCAGATTCATCATTTGGTATCATCCAAAAAGGAGGAAGAGACGATGGTACAGAGGCTTCTGCGTCAGGTGGGATTGAATCCGGAACACGCAGGGCGGTATGTCCATGAGTTTTCCGGGGGTCAGAGGCAGCGAATCGGAATTGCCAGAGCTCTTGCGGTGGATCCGGAATTTCTTCTTTGCGATGAGCCAATCTCCGCGTTGGACGTATCTGTGCAGGCACAGATTATCAATCTGCTTGTCCGGCTTCAGAAGGAACGGGGACTTACCAGTGTGTTTATCGCCCACGACCTGTCGATGGTGAGACATATTTCGGACCGGGTATGTGTTCTTTTGTTCCATACGATTCCTCTTTCCGTTTTTCCTTTTCCGTCCGCGCCTTGCCGTAAGCGCGTTGTATCCTATCCCATTATAGCTTTCTGCTGCCGGAGTTTCAACCTCTCAATCGCGGC
>ENA-OQHL01001264-OQHL01001264.1-human-gut-metagenome-genome-assembly--contig:-NODE-1264-length-13427-cov-3.652180_pt1 | contig 13427 bp, 12 predicted proteins | sample MGYA00242565_ERZ504723 | MGnify/ENA primary metagenome ERZ504723 (study PRJEB26092, sample SAMD00036211) | human gut metagenome | host: Homo sapiens | study: EMG produced TPA metagenomics assembly of... | reverse complement strand
GATATCAAAACAGAGTTAGAGGATTTAAGCCTATCTTATCTTGATCCTGTTGCATATAGCGAGATATCAAAATTATTAGCGACTAAACAAGAAGAACGGAAAGAATCAGTTGCAAAAATGATGGCATCGGTTAAACAAATATTGGATGATAATAGCTATCAGTATCGTATCTTGGGACGGGCTAAATCAATCTATAGTATTTATAAAAAAATGTTTGTAAAAAGAAACGTTTTGATGAACTTTATGATCTTTATGCACTCCGTATTATTTTACAAAATAAACTTGATTGTTATAGTGTTTTAGGATTGATTCATGATCATTATCGTCCAATTCCAGGACGTTTTAAAGATTATATTGCTATGCCTAAACCAAATATGTATCAATCACTTCATACTTCTGTTATTGGCGAAGATGGTAATACTTTTGAAATCCAAATTCGTACTGAAGAAATGGATGAGCTTGCTGAACTTGGGGTTGCTGCTCATTGGCGTTATAAAGAAGGCAAAGGTTATTCTGCCAAAGCAGAACAAAAAGAAATTGGAGAAAAACTTCAATGGTTACGAGAATTTATTTCTTTGTCAGATGATATCAAAGATGGCGATGCCAAAGAATATTATGACTCCATTTCTCGTGATATTTTTGAAGCCAATGTTTATGTTTTAACGCCACAAGGAAAAATTGTTGAACTTCCTAACGGTTCAACACCAGTTGATTTTGCTTATCGTATTCATACAGAAGTAGGACATCATACAGTTGGCGCGATTGTCAATAATGTCATGGTGCCTATCGATACAAAATTAAATACAGGGGATGTTTGTGAAATCAAAACCAACAAACAATCCGCTGGACCAAGTGAAGATTGGTTGAAATTTGTAAGAACCGCAGGAGCTCGTAATAAAATTCGTACTTTCCTCGCTAAAAAAGAAGCTGAAACTAAGAAAGATACGATTGAAGATGGTAAGAAAATCTTAAAAGATGAAATCAAAAAACGTGGACTTGATGAAAAGAAATTCTTGGATCCAGAAACTTATAAAACATATTTAGGTGCTTTTGGAGCAAGAAGTTTAGATGATATTTTCTATTTTATTGGAAAGAAAAATCTTTCAGTAGCGACACTTTTAGAAAAAGTAAATCCAAAGAAAACAGGTTTCTTTGATAACTTATCTAAAATCTTACAAAGAAATAATGAACAAAAAGAAAAATTAGAAAAAACGACATCTAATAATGGAGTTGTTGTTAAAGGTGTTTCAGGATTAAAGATTCAACTTTCTAAATGTTGTAATCCAATTCCTGGAGATCGAATTACTGGTTATGTTTCTCAAGGACAAGGAATCAAAGTTCATCGTGTGGATTGTCCAAATATTAAACAAAAAGAAATTCAAAGCCGTTTAATTGATGTTTATTGGGATTTTGCATCACTTTCTAATTTGAAATTTGATGCTGATTTACAAATTGATGGCTTAGATCGTACAAATTTATTAAATGATATTATTACGGTTTTAGGACAAATGAAAATCAATATTTTAAATATTCATGCGGATGCATCAGATGATGGTAGAGCTTTAATTAAATTAAAGATTGGTGTTGATGATGCTGAACATTTAAATCGTGCAATTGCTAATCTAGAACGTATTCAAGGAATCTATGAAATTAAAAGAGTTATTCATTAGAATTATAGTTTGAAACTATAATTCTTTTTTTGAAGAAAAACTACGAAAGACGAAAAAAATTTAAGAATCCGTAATACAATAAACAAGTTGTTGATGGTTTTAAACAAGAGATAAAAAAGAAACAAAGAGTACATTTCCTAAAGGAAATGGTAGGAAATTTAAAAAATATTTCTTTTGGTTTATACTGTTACTGTTTTATTGCTGACATTATTACTAAAATAGTTATTTGCTTTCTTTGTTTTAGGGTTGCTTATTTTTGTAGAAACCCTTTATTATTTATCAATTATCTATTTATACATTAAAAAATATACTATCTGAACGCGTAGTATTTGATTTTTCAATAAATAATGAATTATTATTCTTTTCACATTCATCAATCATTTCTTGTGGCCAAATACTTGCTTGAACTTCACCGATATGAGCACGGTTTAAAAGTAACATACAAAGTCTTGATTGACCAATACCGCCACCAATTGTGTAAGGTAATTCTTTATTGATGATAGCTCGATGATATGGAAGATTTAAACGATCTTCACAGTTTTCTTTTTTGAGTTGTTCTACTAAAGAATCTTCATCCACACGGATACCCATTGATGAGATTTCTAAGGCACATTGTAATGGTTCGTACCAGAATAACAAGTCACCATTGAGTTTCCAATCATCATAGTCTGGTGCACGTCCATCATGTTTTTGCCCGCTTTGTAAAACATTACCGATTTGCATAACAAAGACACACCCGAATTCTTTACAAATTTTATTTTCTCTTTCTTTAGCTGCTAAATCAGGATATTGATTTTCTAATTCTTGTGCAGTAATGAAATGGACACGATCTGGTAAACGATTAACAACATGAGGGTATTTATACCAAACTTCATGTTCCATATGTTTAATGACTTTAAAAATCTTTTTAACATGATTTTTTAGTGTTGTAATATTACGATCTTCTTTGTTGATTACACGTTCCCAATCCCATTGATCAACATAATACGAATGTAAGTTATCAGGTTCTTCATCTTTTCTAATAGCGTTCATATTCGTATAAAGTCCTTCACGAACACCAAAACCATATTTTTTAAGTGCCATTCTTTTCCATTTAGCAAGTGAATGCACAACTTCAATATCATCATTTTCAAAACATTTAATTTTAAAAGAAACAGGTTTTTCTACACCATTTAGATTATCATTTAAACCACTACTTTTTTTGAACAAAAAGTGGTGCTGAAATTCTTTCTAACATTAAAGCTCTTCCAAATTCTTTTTGAAATGTATCTCTTATGTATTTAATTGCTTCTTGTGTTTGTCTTAAAGACAACACAGGATCATAATTTTCTGGAATTATGAGATTCATTTTAATTTTTCCCCCTTAATAAATATGTTCTATTTTATCATTTATCTAGATATATGAAAGATAATAATAAAAAATTATAATAGCTATAAAAGTGTTTCAAATGTATTCACTTGTTGTCAATTGCCTTTCTTTTCTGTATAATAAGAAAAAATGAAAAGTAGGTGTAAACATGAGAAATTTAGAACATGTTAAACATGTTATTATAAAAATTGGTTCGACTTCTTTGTGTAATGAAGATGGACAACTAGATAAAGAAAGAATTTTAAAACTCATCCAACAAATAGCTATTTTAAAACGTAAAGGGTTAAAAGTAACACTTGTTTCATCAGGAGCGATTTCTTCAGGAATGGGTGTTTTAAATTTAGTGAAAACCTAAAGAAATTTCTAAAAAAACAAGCACTTGCGGCTATTGGACAAGCACATTTGAGCAAATTTATGAAGTATTTATTTTCATTGTTTTCAATTTAAAATGTGCACAGATTTTATTAAATTCATGATGAATTTTGATCATCGTAAACGTTTGATGAATTTAAGCTATGCTTTATCTTCTATTTTAGATTATGATGTGATTCCTATTATTAATGAAAATGATACATTAGCGGTAGATGAAATCAAAGTAGGAGATAATGATACATTATCTGCCTTACTATTACCTATTGTAGATGCACAATTACTTGTTTTAGTTTCAGATATTGATGGACTTTATAATGATAATCCTCATACCAATTCCAATGCAAAATTATTAAGTGATATTGAACTTGTGGATGATAAAATTATGAACTTTGCGAAAGATTCAAGTAGTCAATTTGGTACAGGTGGGATGGTGACAAAATTACGTGCTGCAAAAATCGTTAATGATTATGGAGGAGATATGGCCATCGTTAATGGCAACAATGAAACAGCTCTTATTGATTTATTAGAAGGAAAACAAATTGGAACATATTTTAGTGGAAAAGCGGGGCGCACTTTAAGTGCTAGAGATCATTGGATCATGTATCGTAGTTCTCCTAAGGGAAAAGTCATTGTTGATGATGGTGCATGTGAGGCTTTAAAAACACATACAAGTTTACTACCTAAAGGAATCAAAGAAGTTGAAGGTTCATTTATGCAAGGTAGTGTCATTGATGTTCTTTCTTTTAAAGGACACTTAATAGCAAGAGGTATTACGAATTATTCAAGTGATGAGTTAAAATTGATTAAAGATCATCATAGTAATGAAATAGAAAGTATTTTACATTATAAAGATTATGATGAAGTGATTCATGCAGATAATCTAGTCATTAATAAGGGGTGAAATTATGATTAAGGACCAACTTAAAGAAGCTAAAAAAGCATGTCGTTTTTATGCAAAATGTTAAACCAGAAGTAAAAAATAAAGCTTTAAAAAATATTTCTGAGGCATTAATTCAAAAAAGTGAATTGATTATTCAAGAAAATCAAAAAGATATTGCAGAAGCTAAAAATAATGGTATTAAAGAATCAATGGTTGATCGTTTATTATTAAATAAAGAACGTATTGAAGCGATGGCAAAAGATATTTTAAAAGTAATTGATTTACAAGATCCTATTGGAACTCTTGTAAGAGAAATTAAAAGACCCAATGGTTTAGTGATTCAACAAATCAGAATTCCTTTAGGAGTGATTGGGGTAATTTATGAATCAAGACCTAATGTAACAGTAGATATTGCCAGTTTATGTATTAAAACAAACAATGTTTGTGTTTTAAAAGGTGGTAAAGAAGCCATTCATTCAAATCGCATTTTAGTTCAAATTATAAATGAGGCTATTCAAGATGTTTTACCAACACATACGGTTACTCTTATTGAAACAAAAAAGCGTGAAGAAACTTTAGATTTAATTCAAGCCCATGATTATGTAGATGTCATTATTCCTCGTGGAAGTGCAGGGCTTATTCAATATGTTGTTAAAAATGCAACTGTTCCAGTAATTGAAACAGGAGCAGGAATTTGTCATCTTTATGTTGATCAAGAAGCCAATCTTGATATGGCTTTAGAAATTGCAAAAAATGCAAAGATCCAAAGACCATCTGTATGTAATGCAATTGAAACGATTCTTGTTCATCAAAAAGTAGCACCAGAATTCTTACCAAAACTTCAAGAAATATTTAAAAATGTACAAATCTATGGTGATGAAAAAACAAGAAAAATCATAGATTGTCTAGAAGCTACTGAAAAGAATTATGCTACAGAATATGATGATTATATTTGTAATATAAAAGTTGTAGATGATATTGAAGAAGCGATTGAACATATTTATAACTATTCAACAAAACATTCAGAATCGATTATTACCGAAAATAAAGAAACAGCAAAATATTTCATGGAGTCTTTAGATTCGGCTTGTGTTTATCATAATGCTTCTACACGTTTTAGTGATGGGGGACAGTTTGGTTTTGGGGCAGAAGTTGGTATTTCTACACAAAAGCTTCATGCTAGAGGCCCACTTGGTTTACAGGAAATTACTTCTACAAAATATATGATTTATGGAAATGGCCAAGTAAGGAGTTAAGACTCCTTTTTTTTATAAAAAAATAATTAGCGTACTAAATATATTGACATTGATTAGTGCGCTAACTATAATGTTTAGTATACTAACTAATAGGAGGTGTCTTATGGATCTATTGGAATTTGAGGATATTAAAGAAATCTTTTTACAATTTAAATCTCTCCATAAAAATATTCAAGAACTTACTAGTAAAAAAAGCAATAGGGAAGGATTATCTGCTGATCAGTGTTATTTGTTAGGTCTTATTGATCATTTTGATCATCCGAATCAAAAAATACTTGCAGAACGTTTAAAAATTACACCAGCTACATTATCAGTAAGATTACAACGTTTAGAAAAGGCGGGTTTTATTGAAAAAGTTGTAAGTAGACATGATAAAAGAAATGTCTCATTACATATTACGGAAAAGGGAAAAAATGAAATTAAAAGTTGTAAAGATGGCATGAAAATGTTTACAACACGCTTATTTGGAGGAATAAATAAAGAAGATTTAGATAGAATGAAAACGTATTGTCAAATCTTTGAAAAGAATATTCGTTTAATGAAGGAGGAGTTAGATGTTCAAGATTAAAGGATATTTAAAGAAGTTCTGGTATTTAATTCTTGCTTGTATTTGTTTATTGTTTGTACAAGCACAAACTGAATTAACTTTACCAGATTATATGAGTGATATTGTTTCAGTGGGAATTCAAGCAGGGGGATTTGCTTCACCTGTTTCAGATGTTTTAACGGAAGAAACTTATCAACATTTATTATTGTTTGTTGATCAAAAGGATCAAAAAACAGTAAAAAAAGATTATAAAAAAGTTAGTAAAGTCAATCAAGATATCATTGATACATTTCCTAAGGCTAAAGGAAAAACAGTTTATCAATTGAAAGATTTATCAAGTGATGAAGAAAGTGAATTAGAAGATATTTTAATGAAACCGATGTTAATTATTACTTCGCTTGATAGTATGGATACTTCTAGTAAAGAGTATCAAGAAAAATTTGGACAATTACCTCCAAATATGAGTGTTTATGATGCGATTTCTTTTATGGATGAAAGTCAAAAATCAAAGATGTTTGAAGACATGGATACAAGAATAGATACAATGGGTGAAAGTACTTTAAAAATTGCAGCCGGTAATGGTGTTAAAGCTGAATATAAAAAATTAGGTGCTGACATTGACAAAGTACAAACCGATTATATTTTTAAAACAGGTTTAAAGATGTTAGGAATTGCTTTACTTGGAACAGTGGCTGCAATTTCAGTTGCTTTCTTTGCGACAAAAGTTGGTGCTGGTGTAGCGCGAGCTTTAAGAAAAGATGTTTTTGAAAAAGTAGAAAGCTTTTCTAATGAAGAATTTAATCATTTTTCAACAGCGTCACTTATTACACGTACAACAAATGATATTACTCAAGTACAAATGGTGACAATGATGCTTTTACGTATTGTATGTTTTGCACCAATTATTGGTATTGGGGCTTTAATTAAAGTTTTAAAAGAATCACCATCAATGACATGGATCATTGCGGTTGTTATTCTTGTTATTTTTGGTGTGATGGCGGTTGCGTTTGCTGTAGTTATGCCAAAATTCAAAATTATTCAAAATTTAATTGACCGTTTAAATCTCACAATGCGTGAAAATTTATTAGGAATGCTTGTTATTCGTGCTTTTGGTAACGAAAAACATAGTGAAGATCGTTTTGATAAAGCCAACAAAGATGTTACAAATTTAAACTTATTTGTTAATAGATCAATGGCTTCTATTATGCCGATTATGATGTTTATCTTTAATGTCGTTACTTTAGTCATTGTCTATTATGGTTCTAAACAAATCGATTTAGGTAATTTAGCAATTGGACAAATGATGGCCTTTATGCAATATGCAATGCAAATTATTATGGCCTTTTTAATGATTGCAATGATTGCTATTATGTTACCTCGAGCAAGTGTTGCTGCTAATCGTGTTTATGAAATTATTGAAACTAAGCCAACAATTCAAGATCCAACAAATCCAATTGCTTTAGATGAAAGTAAAAAAGGACTTGTTGAATTTAATCATGTTTCATTTGCTTATCCAGGGGCGAGTGAACCGGTTTTAAAAGATATTGATTTTGTTGCTAAACCTGGACAAACAACAGCCTTTATTGGCTCTACTGGTTCAGGAAAATCAACACTTATTAATTTAGTACCTCGTTTTTATGAAGTCAGTGAAGGAAGTATTAAGGTTGCAGGGGTTGATGTTCGTGAGATGACACAACATGAATTACGTGATCGTATTGGACTTGTTCCTCAAAAAGGAAACTTATTTTCTGGAACAATTCGTTCTAATTTAAAATATGGTGCACCAGAGGCAACAGATGAAGAATTAGAAGAAGTGATTCGAGTTGCTCAAGCAAAAGAATTTATTGATCAAAAAGAAGAACGTTTTGATATGGAAATTTCACAAGGTGGAACAAACGTTTCTGGTGGTCAAAAACAAAGACTTGCGATTGCTCGAGCTATTGCGAAAAATCCAGATATTTATATTTTTGATGATAGTTTTTCAGCACTTGATTTCAAAACAGATGCTAAACTTCGTCAAGAATTAAATCAACTTGTTAAAAAGACAAAAAGTACAGTTTTATTAGTAGGACAACGTATTGCTTCTATTATGGATGCAGACCAAATCATTGTCCTTGATGAAGGAAGAATTGTTGGTAAAGGAACACATGGTGAACTAATGAAATCATGTCAGGTTTATCAAGAAATTGCCTATTCTCAATTATCTAAGGAGGAACTAAGTCATGAGTAATGAAAGAAGAAGACAAGGGCCTCGTGGACCAATGGGTCGTGGAATGAGAGGTAATGGTGAAAAAGCCAAGAATTTTAAAGGAACATTAAAGAAATTATTTGTTTATTTAAAACCTTATTATTTTAAATTAGCGGTTGTTATTATTTTTGCGGTAGGATCAACGATTTTTACAATTGTAGGACCAAAGATTCTTGCTAAAGCAACAGATAAATTATCTGAAGGAATTATGGCCAAGGTAAGTAATACAGGAGGAATTGATTTTGATTATATTGGTATGATCTGTTTGATTCTTGTTGGTTTCTATCTTGTCAGTGCACTCTTTAGTTTTATTCAAGGATTTATTACATCTTCGATTTCACAAAAAGTTGCTTATGATTTAAGAAGCTCTTTATCTAAGAAGATGTCAAGAATGCCTTTAAGTTATTTTGATAGACATTCTAGTGGAGACACTTTAAGTAGAGTAACCAATGATATTGATACAATTGCACAATCACTCAATCAAAGTTTATCGCAAGTGATTACATCTTCTGTTACAGTTGTTGGAATCTTTATTATGATGCTTACGATTTCAGTAAAGATGACTTTGATTGCGGTACTTGTTTTACCACTTTCGATGTTACTTATTATGTTTGTTATGAAACATTCACAAAAGTATTTTAGTAGACAACAAAAAAGTTTAGGGGATGTCAATGGTCATATTGAAGAAATGTATGGTGCTCATGATGTTGTCAAAGCATTTAATGGGGAAGAAGATTCTGTTAAAACTTTTAATGAATATAATGATGCGCTTTATGATTCAGCATGGAAATCTCAATTTTTATCAGGTTTAATGCAACCTTTAAGTAACTTTGTAGGAAACTTAGGATATGTAAGTGTTTGTTTATTAGGTGGTTTTTTAGCAGGGGGTAATACGATTACGATTGGTGATATTCAAGCCTTTATCCAATATGTACGCCAATTCAATCAACCAATTGCCCAACTTGCTCAAACAATGAATATGTTACAAAGTACAGCAGCCGCTGCGGAACGTGTTTTTGAATTCTTAGAGGAAGAAGAATTAGAACCTGAAACAGTTAAAATTGAAACAGATGAAGTTGAAAAATTACATGGTTCAGTTACTTTCAATCAAGTTAATTTTGGTTATCTTCCAGAAAAAACAATTATTCATGATTTCAATATGCATGTTCATGCTGGACAAACAGTCGCTATTGTTGGTCCAACAGGAGCAGGAAAAACAACGATTGTTAAATTGTTGATGCGCTTTTATGAATTAAATAAAGGTTCAATTATGATCGATGGTCATGATATTAAAGATTTTTCAAGACATGATTTAAGAAGTTTGTTTGGAATGGTTTTACAAGATACATGGCTTTTTCATGGAACAATTAAGGAAAACTTGATGTATGGTAAATTAGATGCCAGTGATGAAGAAGTAAAAAATGCCTGTGAAATGGCGTATGTAGATCATTTTGTCAATACCTTAGAAGATGGTTATGATACGGTTCTTGATGAAGAAACATCAAATATTTCACAAGGACAAAAACAATTATTAACGATTGCTAGAGCGTTTCTAAAAGATCCTAAAATTCTTATTTTAGATGAAGCAACTTCTTCAGTTGATACACGTACAGAAGTGCTTATTCAAAAGGGTATGGAAAAACTAATGGAAGGACGTACAAGCTTTGTTATTGCACACCGTCTATCAACGATTCGTGATGCTAATACAATCATTGTCATGAAAGATGGCGATATTGTAGAAATTGGTAATCATGATGAATTGTTAGAAAAAGGTGGATTCTACGCCTCACTTTATCAATCACAATTTGAAGGTAGCGAAATTTAGAAGCAAAGAAATTTGCTTCTTTTTCTTTTCAAAACATGTTTATATATGGTATAGTACAAGCCGAGGGGATGATGTTATGGTGAAAAGAAAACCACAATATGTCAAAATTAAAGAATATATTATTCAAAATATTGAAGATGAAAAATATAATGAAAATGAACAAATTGAAAGTGAACATGCTTTATGTGAACTTTTTGGTGTTACCCGAATGACAGTGCGCCAAGCTTTAACAGATTTAATCAATGAAAACATAATCTATTCTGTTCCTAAAGTTGGCTCATTTGTTTGTAAAAAATCCAGATTTAAAAGTTTTGATGGATTAAACAGTGTTACAGAAGACTGTGCTAAGAAAAAGAAGATTGTACAAGTCATGTTGTTTTAAATGAACTTGAAGAAGCTACAGATTTAATGAAAAAAGAAATGGCTTTAGAAGATAATAAAGTATGGCACGTTAAACGTGTAAGACTTGTAAACGGAGAGCCTTTATGTTTTGAAGATGATTACTGTAATTATGATTTAACAGGAGATATTCCTTTAGAAGTATCAAGTACATCTTTATTTAATCATTTTGAAAATGATCTCAATTTACATATTGCTTTTTCCGATCAACAAATTGATGCGGTTTTAGCGGGTGAAGAACTAGGAAAATATTTACAAGTCGATCCAGTGACACCTTTGCTCAGAGTTTTATCGATTACATGCTTACATAATGGTAAATGTATTGAATATGGGTATACTTATTATCGTGTAGACAAGTATACTTTTAACCAAGTTGCATATCGTAGAAAATAAAAGGATGTTGTCAAATCCGTTTGGTTTGTTATAATGAGAATGTTAAAAAGGAGATTTTAGATGAATTATTTATATATTGCATTAATATCAATGGTACCTTTAATTGAACTTAGAGGAGCAATTCCTGTTTCTCAAGGATTAGGATTACCAATTATTCCATCTTATATTGTTTGTATTTTAGCAAATATGGTACCCGTACCTTTTATTTACTTATTTGCTAGAAAGGTTTTAGTATGGGGTTGTGATAAACCAGTTATTGGTAAATTTTTCACTTGGTGTTTAGACAAAGGTGAAAGAGGTGGAAAGAAGCTTCAAGAAAAAGTAGGAAGAAGTACTTTTGTTGCTTTATTATTATTTGTAGGAATTCCACTTCCAGGGACAGGTGCATGGACAGGAACACTTGCAGCTAGTATTTTAGATATGGATTTTAAATCAACAACGATTGCCGTTATGCTAGGAGTTTTACTTGCTGGTGTAATTATGATGGTGGTTAGCTTTTTAGGATTTTCATTAATTTAGAAGTATCTTTATACTTCTTTTTTTGTAAGGAGGACGTGTATGAACGTAGAAATTATTAATGTTGGAACAGAATTGTTACTTGGAGAAATTGTCAATACCAATGCAACTTATTTACAAAAAATGTGTAAGGAATTAGGTTTTAATGTTTTCTTTCAAACGGTAGTAGGAGATAATTCACAAAGATTTTTAGATTGCTTAGAAATTGCTTTTAATAGAGGATGTGATTGTGTTATTACTACAGGTGGGCTAGGACCAACTGAAGATGATCTCACAAAAGAATTATCTGCAAAGTATTTAGGCTTAGAAATGATTTATAATGAAGCAGAAGCCAAAAAAGTGAATGATAAATGCTGCTTTGTATCACAACTAGATCAAGTGACGGATAATAACTTTAAACAAGCTTATTTTCCTAAAGATTGTTATGTTTTAGATAATCCAATAGGAACTGCTAATGGGTGTGTGATGTCTAAAGATAAAAAAATGATTGTTAATCTTCCTGGGCCACCAAAAGAAATGACATATGTTGTTGATCATCAGCTTCAACCATATTTAGAAAAATATCGTCAAGCTAAAATCTATACGTATGATATTGTAACTCAAGGTGTCGGAGAATCGGCAGCAGCTACCATGATTGATGATATTGTTCAAAGTCAAAAAGAGGTTTCTATTGCTTTATACGCTTCAGAGGAATATGTAAGAATTCGTTTAGGGGTTAAAGCAAAACATCAAGATGAAGCAGATATTTTAGTGAAAAAAACAAAAGAATTGATTGAAGAAAGATTAAAGGATTATATTGTTGAAAATCCTAATTTATTTGAAGAAGTGATGAAAAAGATTAATGGATTTACTATTTTAAATGAATGTGATTTTTTATTAAGTGATTATTTTGTTAATAATGGAGGGCCAGTCTTTATTCATTTAACTTTGAAGGAACATCCATTAGGTGAAATTGTTCATGTGTTATTAAAATATAAAGAAAAAGAAATATCTTTCGATATTCCTTTACTTGTTAAAGCAAGTCTTTCTTTATCTAAACTTGAATCTAAATTGATTTATCAAATTGATCAATTAATTCGATAAATTTTAATGTAGCTTGTGATAAGCTTCTTCTTTTAAGGTAAGCATAGCCAATGCTTCTTGAAGGAAGAGGCTTTTTGAGTTTTAACTCATAAACTTTATTTTTATCTAAAAAATCATGAGAAAACTCTTTGACAACACAAGCATTTCCTAAATTAGCATGAGTAAATTCTAATAAAAGATGATGTGCTCCGAGTTCCATTTCGGGTTTTAATAAAATACCATGTTTCGCAAAATATTTATCAATATAATTTCTTGAATTACTTGATTTTTCTAAAAGAATAAGATTCTTTTTCGCAATTTCTTGATAGCTGTAAAGATGATCATCTTTTTCTTTAGAGATAAAGATATCATGAATTGTTAAACATTCTTTCATCGCTAGACTTTCATCATCAAAAGGAAGATTGATAAAGGCAAAATCAATTGTTCCATTTTTTAAATGTTCAACTGTTTCAATAGAAGTTCCATTGACAACATTGATTTTGATTGTTGGATAAAGATGATGAAATTGTTTTAATAAATCAATTAAGTAATTTTCACAAATTGAATCACCAGCACCAATATTTAACTGTCCTGAAAGTAATTCGTTATAATGAGAAAGTTCATTTTCAACGCTGGTAATTAAAGCAAGGGCTTCAGTAATGTTTTTATGAAGGAGCATACCTTCTTTAGTAAGAGTAACGCCTTTGTTTAAACGAATGAAGAGTTGGGTATTGAGTTCTTTTTCTAAAGCATGGATTGTTTGAGAAACAGCAGATTGTGAAATGAATAAATTCTTTGCTGCTTTTGAAAAAGAAAGGGTAGATGCTGCTTCATTAAATATCTTATATTGTTCTAGTTTTATCATATTAGTACTCCTTATATCAAATATA
>ENA-OQHL01001263-OQHL01001263.1-human-gut-metagenome-genome-assembly--contig:-NODE-1263-length-13428-cov-5.554018_pt1 | contig 13428 bp, 14 predicted proteins | sample MGYA00242565_ERZ504723 | MGnify/ENA primary metagenome ERZ504723 (study PRJEB26092, sample SAMD00036211) | human gut metagenome | host: Homo sapiens | study: EMG produced TPA metagenomics assembly of... | reverse complement strand
ACCTGGGCAATCCGCGGGTCTTCATACACGGCAAATTTCTTGGAAGCCACATAAAGAATAGCGGCCAGCACGAGCGCTATAGCTCCCAATGAAATCACTGCAATCAGAATCAAATTCATAATGTTTTTAGTTATTTATTGGTTTTATAGTAAATGAAAATTGTTGTTTGAGTCGCGTTTTATTGAGCCACAAAACGAAATAATAAGGTACAAGGACAGCCAGAGAAAGAAGTGCTGCATACAACTCATTCTCTATCCACGCCATCAAAAGAAACAATGAAAATATAAGAAGTACGAAAGGAAGTACGAAAGCCAATACCACTGCCATCATGCCCATCGACGTTTCACCGACCACCATCACCTTCTCTCCCACCTGATAGGAAGAAGCCGCGGTATCTATAATATCTATGATTTTGTCCTTACTATCCGCCGAGGAACAATGCCCCTTTGCGCTACAAGCCGCGCAAGCCGATGTCTGGACAATCCTCACCGACAGATGAGAACCTTGGATGTTTTCCACAATACCTAGATGCTTTATAGTATTATTCGTCATTTTGCAAACTCCGCATTACAAATCGCGGCAAATTTAATCATTATTTGTGAACTACGAAGCATTCCCCCAACTTTTTCTACATAATAAATTGTTATTTTTTGCGTTTTCGTTATCGCACACGGAAAAGATATAGCTACCATTTGATATTTTTCAAGAATGGCAAATAGACATCCTAAACAAAAAATCCCAGCCGTTTTATTTCTTCAGCCGGGATTTTCCATCAATTATTTCACAGATTACTCCACTATCCATTTCTCAATATTACGCATTTTCGCGTTAAAGTTCTATATTTCAAACTCCGACTCTACCGCATTGGTGTTCGCATAAAAGGGAAGCAAAAATTTAATAAATCCTTCCTCTACTTCGCGATTAGGGAAGCCTAAACTATAAATTCCAAATTCTTCGTCATACCCTTTGATAGTGAGATAACCGCTCTGATAAATGACCGGAATGGGATTGTCCGATGTTGAATCAATACTGTTCAATACAGCGACACTCGTTTCCTCATGCGCCATACGTTCCAAGTCATAATGATGTTTTTTCAGCAACTCCACTAGATAAGTAGGAGTTCCCGTTTCAAACCAATAACTACCGAACTCTCTATATTTAAAAGTATTAAGCAAGCTGAACGGATTATATATTCCGATAGAATTGTATGTAAAATGATAGCCATCATAGTACTCCCTCAATCTATTGCACAGTTCACCATAAGTCAGCTCCTTTGCATCCGCCAGTTCATGCAGTTCAATTTCCAAATTATCATGCAATTCTTTTTCAGAAACTCCGCAAATATCCACGTATTGCTTCCGCATTGAGATGTCATCGAGATTATTTAAATCGCTGAACACGCTTACCTTACCGAATTTCGTCACTCCCGTCAGAAAAGCAAACTGAATGCAACCGTCCATAGTCTTCAGCACACTATAAAAAGCTTTCATGGTATTACGGAATTCCTTCTGAAGCTCCTCGTTACCTATTGCTTGTAACATGGGCTTATCATATTCATCTATCAGAATGACCACACGCTGCCCGGTTTGCTCATAAGCCCGTTCAATAAGGCCGCGAAAACGCAATGCAAAAGTTGTTTCCGACGGAGCGGTGCCATATTGCTGTTCCCATTTCTCCAATGTGAAATTCAATATACTATCCAGGCTCTCCCGCGTATCATACTTCTCCGTATTAAGATCGATATGAAAAATGGGATATGTAGTCCAATCCTTTTCCAGCTTTTCCATGGCCAAGCCCTCAAAAAGTTCTTTCTTGCCCAAGAAATATGCTTCAAGCGTAGATATCAACAGACTTTTCCCAAAACGACGGGGACGACTCAGGAAATAATAACTGCCTGTCTTCACCATCTGATAAATCAAGGCTGTCTTATCAATATAGAAATAACCGCCTTTCCTGATTTTTTCAAAGTTCTGTATACCAATGGGGTATATCTTGCTACTCATACTTTTCCTTTTCTTAAATTATAAAAATTACAATGCAACTATACATACGTTTCTCTTGAAATCAACCAAAAATTTCCCGAAACGCTGGGGACGGCTTAGAAACAGATAGCTGAAAGCCGAATGCGTCATCCGGTACACATACTCCGTCTTATCGATATAGAGATAATTACCTTCCCGTATCTCCGAGAATGTCTGTATCCCGATAGGATATAATCTCTGCAAATTTTCCATATCAATCTTATTTTTCACAAAGCTACAAAAAAATCCATTCACAAAGACCGCAGGCGGGAAACTTTTTCCCGCCTGCCGCTTTTACTTTATCTGTTTTTTCACCGTTCTCCCCTCTCCTTCTCTTTTCTTCTCCTGTATCGAAAATACATTTTCCTCCATTCATCCCAAATAACCCCGGCTTCCTCTTCATTGAGGGCATCCAGACAGAACTCCAACACATTTACGTAATCACTCAATGGGCGTTTCACCCCTTTTTTAAACTACCGTAGGTAGAATGACCGATGCCTATTCCACGGTATACATTTTTGTTTTTCAAATGCGCACGCTTTTGCAACTCTCCTATGTAAGCTCCTAAAGCTACATAAAAACCTTCTTCATTTTCCATTCTTTTTTACTATTAAAATTACTCCGAAATAGTTATTAACGTGAGTTCGATATAAGCCCGTACTATTCCGGAAGGACGGGAAAACATGCAGGCGAAGTTATATCGAACTCACGTTTATTATTTTCACTTTCATCCCAACATATCGGGACGAGGTCTATTTTGCATTTACTACAAACAAAGCCGGCTGATGACTCCTCTCACGCTTATCCCCTTCTACGAAGTCTCCACCGAACAAGTTTTCCAAATGATTACTTGCAACGAGAATCTCAAAGCCCTGACCGACCAAGTACGGAATGCCGAGATATACGAACCGCCAAAGCGTCTAATCATTATTTGTGAACTACGACGCATTCTACGTATTTTTTCTACATAAATAAACGTGAATTCAATATGCCGAACTCACGTTTATTCTATTTATACAGCTTATTCTACTTATCTTCTACGCACCGTATGAAACAGGCATCTTTTGCCCCGCCGGTTGCACTACGGGTGATGGGATAGAAATCAAAAGTAAAGTAATTGAAATCCCATCCGGTTGTAGGTCCATCTCCTGGCTCTGTAACATATACATAATTGCTCAACCAGTAGATTGCTCCGGGACGCATATATACGTCATAGAAGAGAGGAGCGCCCGCGACACCATTAGGATAGGCGGTACCAACAGCTCCCTCGGGGAATCGTTCGGCTCGAGATGCTGCATATCTTAATGTGCCCGCGCCTTTGGCATCATTTTCTTTTCTATGTCCATATCCGGAAGCTCCAATAGGGAAGAACAGATTTTTTCCGGTTTGCTGATTGTAGACAAAACAGCCACGCATTCCGCGCTTTGTATGATTGTAGTCATAACCGTACGCGTCGTTTATATCATCTTCAGTACTTGTCGATTCGTCTCCATACAGTATACCATATCCTTGTTTGATGTCTGTATGGTCATATAATGCTTTAAAATCATCATAAGAAGCAATTCTTGTCTTTGAAGGAAGCTGCGATGAATCGACAAACGTAGCATTGAAACCACTATTGTCGTCCGACGGCGCGTTTACAGGTTTTATCTCTCCCCATGCCTTTTCTTCACTTGTGCCGGCAATGGTTAATTTTTGAGTTCCTGGCCCTTTGAAAGATTCCGGTGTAACGTTTATCCAATACGGACCCGGATTCTTATTATTGATCGCGTCGATTGGCTCGGTCAGGTTACCCCATTTGAACAACGAACCTTCTTCCAGCGGAGAAGCGGTTTCTGTATCTTTAGTCTTCATGTTACGCGCATGCCATTCGGTCCCTCCATCAATCAATGCATCGGGAGCATCTCCTTGACGTACAAATATCAAGTGGTAGCAAGTATAGTTGTGATACTCTACCCGTATGATGGCATATCGGTTTTCATTTTCTCCGCAATTGCCTTTAAAGTCAATTTTAAAATCTATATTCGAACCGGTTTTTCCATAAACGGTGTCGTTGCTTACTTCGCTATGTTCCTTGCCGACACCTAAATTGATAAAGCTTTTATCCCCACAAACCACATAGGCTTTCCACGGACCTTCGGAAGCGAATGCCTCAAATTTTGTTCCATTTTCTCTGGGCAATCGTTTCAACAGAACATTGAATCCTTCGTTATTGCTATGGCTGCGCCAAATACCTTTGGGGTTGACAACGCGGCGCACTTGATAAATAACAGGGTTTTCATTCCCCTTGGCGGAGTTAGCGGAAGAATTGGTAGAAATCGTTCCCCATACCGTACCGTCCGGCCTCAATAACGTCGCTTTTATCTCCACTTCCGATCTGCGTTGATAGGCTACATAGGGATTATTCCCAGTGTAGCCGGTGGGTTTAATCATCTGTTTGGCGCGGGTGTACATAGGAAGTTGCACATGATATATGCTGTCACCTTCTTTTCTTACCTTATATTCACCGTCATCTTTCTCTCCTTCTTCACCATAGAAACTATGTTCCTCTTCGTCCGTGATCGCGTTCTTTTCTTCGATAGGATATGTTCGTTCTCCTCTTTTATGCTCTTCATAATAAGACTGGTTGGAGGTTGCAGTATATGGAGACGTTCCGGTTATAACCAAATCCTTGGTCGCACGCAGGGACAGAAAACCGTTCCATTGATTTTCGTAGGGTATATCCATCTTCTTGTAATAATCGAAAGTACTTAATGCATTGTGGGGCCCCCATCGGTTGTCTTTAATACTTGCCTCTATTTTACCCAGCTTGAGTCCTCCTGTTCTGATTTTCAGTGGCAACATCATCGAATGGTTATACAAATAAGAGATGTAATAAGGACTCGGAAGCTCAATACCCGGTTCCGGCTCCTCATACTCTATGTGCCAGTCGGCATCATTCGCGAAGTTTCTGAATTTCAGTGTGAGTTTATAATGATGGTTACGCTCAGCGTTGTAGTCGTCCGTCTTATTTTTTCCAAGCATAAAACGATATTTGATATTCCCGCTCCCCACTTTCTCAGGGTTGACGGAAACGTAGTAGGCATCTACTTCGATGTAAGTGCCATAAAGCACATCATCTTTCGGCAGATAGTCGGGATATTTATAATCATCGCCCGGCAATCCGGGATGATCCAGTTCTCCATTACCATCGGCATCCTGCAATTTGCTGGGGCCTTTTCCTTGCATATTTTCGAAGAAAAACAAGGCGTCGGCAGTTTCTTCGTGTCCTTTTTTGTGTAACACTCCGTTTTCTTCAACAGGCCACGGATAATAAGGTTTACCGGTGGACAGACGTACCGGATAGGATGCATCAAACGCTGTCGGTTCCGTATCTCCTTCGTAGTATTTGATCACCTCTCCATCAGGCATATCCTCTCCCTTTGCAGGAAAGGGTAAGTCATATCCTTCATCTTCCGCTCCCACCTTATTGTCTTTTCCCAAATAACAATGAGTCGGAATATCTTTAATCTGCACCGACTTCAGGTAAATGAAAACCCCTTCTTTCAACCCGCTTGCATCGTATGCAACAGTTACTTTGGAGGCTGCGCGGCGTATCCATGCATGCAGCGTCATATCTTTCTTGTTAATGGTTACCGGCGTATCTTCCGTATTGCGGTTGGCTCCTGTGGGGGCATTCTGTTGCGTGGTGAAATAGCCGAACATCTGGTTGTTGGCGATGGCTTTGGTCTTTGCATCATCACCGTTTCCTTCCGTCGACACCCAGTTCTCTGCTTGCCACTCCAAACCGATAGATTTCAGTCCTTCCCTAGTCTTGATGGCAGGATAAAATCTATTCTCCAGATTTCCCATATTGGCCACTGCATATATGTAATGATTGCCGTAAGGCACTCCGGACAATCGGAATGAGGCTTGTTTAGTCCAGCTCTCCGCGGTTGGGCCACCTTCCGCGTCAGCGTTTGTACGGTCTTCATTTTTTATACTGAAAGAACCGTTGTTGCCTTCTGTAGAAGCAGAGCCTTCGGGAAGGAGGTAATATGTTTTCGTCAGGTTTCCTTCTTTATCATACAGCAGCACACACAAGTTGTTGATGTCTTTGATGGCATCCCCTGCCGTGCGTGTCTTTACGTCCAAAGCCGGGCGAAGAGGAAAAAACTCCACCGTTGCATTTACGTTGGTTTCCCCTTCGGGCATTTGTTCGTATCTGTTGTTGAACCAATCGTCCGTGCAGGCAGCCAAAACAAATATCAGCATACCTGTAAGACTATAAAGAATGTTTCGTTTCATATTTTCCTGCATAAAATTGTTTGAAGGAAATCCTTCCTTCGTTGGTTATAGCCCGAACTCGGGATCTAATGTGACTTCGGTATATGGACGCACATCTACCTTCCAGTCTATGCTTGTATCTTTAATGGTAATGTATACTTTTACGTGTGTATTACGCGGCAGTTGGGGCACGTTCTCCAAAAAGCCTTTCAGCTCCGCACCGTCTACCCAAAGGCTTACCGAATAGTTCTTCTTCTCGTTCGTTCCCCCTTCACCTTCATACACATGTTTGCCTTCCAAAAAATAGCAGGAAGGCGACAGGGTGATCTCTTTATTTTTTGGCAAAGAGTAGCTGGCATTAAAGCGATAGGTATAATATTCCGTTTCGGGCACCTCAAACGCTTCAATTTCTTTATAAATTGTCCCATCGCTTCCCTCTACGTCCCGATACCTCACCCCTCGTGGCAAGAGATATGCCTGTCTGGCCATATCATGAACAGCATATCCCGTGACAGTCTTGCTTCGCGAACTTTCATTCCTGACATAGAATGAATATTTGACAGAAGCCCTTATGATGAACAAATCAGCTTTCTGGTCGGTCTCTCCTACCTCCACCGTATGACATTCGTTCATGGGCACATAGTTAGGATTCACCGCCAGTTGTTTGCCTTCGTCCAGCTTTACCATCAGCTTGCCGATCTTCTCTACCGGAAACGCATCTCCTTTTTTAATCCGCTCCAGTTCGTCTTTCAACCGGATCCGAACACCGTCTTCCGACTGGATGTCTATTGATGAGTTTTCATTTGCAAACAGATAAACTCGCTTAGTTTCCCTGCCACGCACTTTGAAGCGTTCATCCCCATAATGTTGCAGAACATCCCGGAAAGAGATAAACCGGTTTTCTTCTACAGTGTTATCAGGACGCACTACGATGATGCGCAATGTGCTCATCAATTCGTAACCATTGGCAGCATCTTCGTATCCGTCGCCTTCGGCGCGGGTAATGCCCGAATGCATCACATCTGTAAGCGAAACATTAATATCGAGATTTACCCACACCGTATCATCATCGCCACCGAATCGGCTCATCTCCTCTTTGTCACTGCCACAAGCAGACAACAGACAGACAACGGAACTGAATAGGATAATATATACGAATTTATTCATATTTTATATTATTGACTCTGACTACCCAATCGTTTACTTTTATAGTCACCTTAAACCATTCGTGGCTTGAATCAAGGAAAAATATCATCGACCAGTAATATCCCCGGTCCAAAAACTCCTGTGGGGGCATCGCGGCAAAATGATCACTTTTGAGTATTAACAGATAATTAATCAAAGGGATGTTGACCACTTCCTTTCCGTCTGCTTTACGCTTGATAATCATCTTCGGACTATTCTTCGTCATCAACCGCGACGTGGAAAACTCTGCATAAGCCACCACTTCCTCTTTGTTTCCTTCAATGACTCCCGTCGAAGCTTGTCCTTGCGACCACGGGGTATAGGTGACCGGACCATTCGGAAGCAAGTCGTTGTCATACGAAAACAAAGTATTGTCGTCGGTGATTTCAAACTCATACTCTTTGTCATCCACCGGTTCACCGTTCATTTGTTGCAATACGATACGGATGTTGTTGGTGTTCTTCATCATCTTCACCACCCCTTTCTGATAAAGGTCGGATGTGGCAAGAGTGAGCTCACCCCAAAACATATCATGCAATTTACGCTTTTCAGGAAGATCAGACTCGACGCGACGCCAGTCGGCTTCTACCCGCAGATCGGTATAATTGCTTCCGGCGTCAGGCTCTTGAAGCAGCGAGAAAGTTTTCTCCTTGCATGCCAATCCACCATAGGCCACAAAGCGATATGTGCCTTTCTTCAAGTCGAGCTGCATCCGGTAGTCCTCATTTTGCAATTCGGCGCCTGTGACGATACGGCGGTCTACGTAGTTGCCTTCTTCGTCGTAAATAAACAAAGTAAGGCAATCTACCTGGTTCGGGAATGCGTTGGCAAACTCCAGGTTATAATCGTAGATAAAGCGTAACGACACACCATGCGGACAAGGATCAAGATCCTCGTAGATGCGTTCGCACGAAGAAAAAACAAGCCCCATAGCTGCGGCGCAAAACACCGCAGCCATAAGTCTTGAAATTATATTTTGTTTTCTACTTTGCATTGTTTTAATCAATCAAATGTGATGCTATTGACGCGAACTACCCATGGCAACACTTGTACGGACACTTTGAAGTATACATCACTGCTTTCGTCCGGATCACCCGGATCTACCGGATCAGGATCTTTGCCGGGATCTGTGGGATGCCCCAGTAGAGAAATCTTGTCTACGCACAATTTATAAACATTGTTGCGTACTACAGCAAATTCCATTACGCCCATTTCTGCAGGCATGCCGTTGTTGTTGTGACGATTCCAATAATAGTAGAGCACTTCATAGTCACCGTTGTTATTAGGATTGTAGATAGTAAAGCCGTGGTCTGTCCAGTTCTTATCCGTCGGTTCACCGTTGTGAGCATCATTAATAACCGCATTATAAGCATTCTTAACGGCAGTACTTTCAGATAGCCCGGCAAACATACTACGTGCATACAATGAATTGTTGTACATGTAAATAGGTTCTCTTTGTGCCATAGCAGCCTTCACGACAGGATTATTATCTGTAGCGATGATATGTCCCTTGAATACAATACCGGTCGAGATACCGTACTTTTGTCTGTCCCGAGAAGGTATAGTATTTTCTGTCACATAACGCCAGATACGATAACCGCTCTTGTTTATATCAGCAGCCCCCCCCTGCCAGTTGTTAACATCATTTTCGTCTTTATTCGTAATATCGGTCAATTTCACCCATTTCCATTCGGAGTTGGAAGCAAACTGTCCGGAAGTCCAACTATTATTAACAAACTTTCCTACATTATAAAAGAAATGTCCCGTTAAGTCTTCGCTTCCCGTATAAGAGAGTTTGTCATCAAAGTCGTAATCCACGACATAATTATTGGTCGTCTCAAGTCCGCAAAGATCGAAATTTCTATAATCCGCATTGCCACTTCCATCTTGTTTGCAAGTACGGCGCAAATAATAGAATTCATTGCTCATATTGAGTAGAGCAGCCTCGGTCAGCTGTACTTGAACCATGGTTTGACCTCCCTGATTCTTGAAAACATCATAGAGAGCAGAACCGACAACCCCATTCTCACTTTCGGACGGCCCTTGCTTGTAGTCGAAACGAGCCACCGCGCGTTCCACTTTCACCGTCCCCAAAGAGTAGGCGGATTCTTTCGTCTTATATGGAGCAAAAGAAGTCGGCAACGTGTTGGTGACCAAAACAGCGTTTGACATTAAGAATTTTCCGCCCGTACTTATCTCCATACTTTCCGCATTTGATATTTTATAAGTTGCATTTCCCACTGTCAGCAATTCTCCGGAATTAAATTTATTAGCCTTTTCTATCAAATCCTCTGTCGGGTTGCAAAAGGCATACACCAATACATTTTTCCCTGTCTGGCCGCGCAATGCCGTTTCGGAAAGTCCCATGGTGTAAGTGTTAGCCGCATCACCTTCCGTTCCGTCACTACCGGGTACATAGCTAGACGCAATAAATTTGCGATCGGGTGTAGTTAAGACAACCAAAACACCTTTTGTCACTTTGTTTTCGTTATCCGTTCCGATTTCTATACCACCGTCAGAAGTAACATAATCGTCCCCTGCCCCAGTATCTGTTACACTGCGGGTTGTTTGGGGCAGTTCCAATCTAAAGCGCATATAAACTCCGTTTTCCACATCGCCATCATTCACAGTAGCAATGTCGTCATTGTTACAAGCTGCCAATGCAAAACATAAAGCGCCTGCTAAAATTTTACTCCAGCTTTTTCTCATCTTTTCTTATTTTTAAATTAGTATTCCTTATTTGATTTCCTCAATTTGCCTTAACATCTTTTCTGCATCCGGCATTCCTTTGCGTACAGCTTCTTCAAACATTTTTTCGGCAGTGTCGAAATCTTTGTTCAAAGCAGCAAGAGTGGCGCGTGCATAGATGGCTTGCGGTGAATCACCGGCTTTCTGCAGGTAGCGTTCGGCACTTTTAAGACTGCCACGACTCATGGCGATATTAGCTGCATTGAGGTTAGCCACTTCATCGTCGGGGAACATACGCACAGCGATGTCGAATGTTTCGTTATACTCCTCACTGCCAATTTCCATTTCTTGTGCAGCAAGATACATTTCATTGAGGCTTAGCTTCTGCGGCTGTGTCTTGATGAGACGTTTAATCTCTTCCACATCAGTATAAGCACGCACTTCATACCTTACGGCATAGTCCGAATGGCGCAACCCCGGATACACCTCTTTCAGTAAGAAAGCATACTCCTTCGGGAAGGCAGTCTTGATACTCCGTTCTTTGGCGTCCGGATCCATATTGCTACGTATCAAGGCAAGGATGCCTGCCTTGTTGTCCAAAGATGAACTTTCAACGTAACGTTCCAGCCCGGCCCAATCCTCGGGTTCGTAGTCGGTAATGAATTGCATGTCGGCAAAATTATATTGTTTGCGTACATACTCTTTCAGTGTCTTCGTACGCCCCATGGCAAGGCGCTCGTTATTAGAATACGGACTTTCGGGCGATGCATATCCCTTGATGCTGACAGAGATGATGCGTGTATCGGCATCGTTGCGTACAGCATCAATGGTGGAAAGAATCTTCTGCAATTCCACCGGATTACGGCGGTAGTTCTCATGTATTTCCGTACGATTTACAGGGAAATCGATATAAGCAGAACCTTCCAATACATTAATTTTAGGTTCGGCTTTCGGGCGGATGTATATATAAGAAGGCACAAACGCCTTCGGTTCGAGACGAAGTGCCAACAGCGGTTCGTTTTCGCCGGCAAGCGTCTCGTCACAACATCCGCACACTTCATTCAGGGTAACAAGTTTAGATGTATTCATCCATTTTTCATAAGGTACCACCGTACGATATTCCACTACCGATACGTCGCTGCGACGGTATATTTGCGTAGTCGCCGGCCTCAAGTTATCATTGCGTAAATGATGGTAATACCGGTTACGCCCTGCAATCAACACAGCAGGCAAGCTCAACGTGTTGTCATCACTTGCCAATGCCGGCGTAAATATCACTTCGCGATTGCTCTTAACCTCCAAACCGGATACGTCTATATCCATCGAAATGAAGAGTTTATCATCCGAATGGGAAACGAAAAGATTTCGCACTGTCACTTGCCCATTCATAAGCGGCTGTCCTTTTACACCAGCCACACCAAGTAGTGACAACAAAACACTACCTGTTATTTTAGCTATTTTATTGTTTATTGTAATCATGACTACAGACCGAATTAAAATGTATAAACCAGATTGACAGCCGCTTTTGTGGGACCAAAATAGTTGTGCGATTTTCCTTTGGCAAGTTTGGTGCCGCAAGTTGCACATGGATAGACATCATAGCGTGTATAAACCCAACCCAGCCCGAGTTCGGCTTCCAAATTCCAATGCTTATTCAATATCCATGCATAACCGTATGCAATGCCGGCACCGGCAAACCATCCTTGATAACGACGGTCGGAAACTACAGAGAAATCTGTACCTAGAAAAGAAAGGTTGTTTTTCAGACCGCCAACATTATATTGGCCGCCTAAAGCGTGGACACCCATAAAATGACCGGCAAAAACGGTCGCAGAACCAATAACGCGCTTCCGGTTGCAAAAGCCAGTGCTTCCACTTCCGCTCGTGAGAAAGTGTCCATCCATTGTAATCGGCAGATAAATCGAATGTCCAGCGAGGAGCCAAACCTACCTCTACGCCTACATTCACATTCAAAAACGCATCATACAGAACATTAGTCTTAATTGCTACTTTCTGTGCTCTCGCCTGCGAACAGAACGTCCCGGACAAGACTAACAACAGAAAAAAAAGTCGTTCGTTTCATCTCAAGTGTGTATTATTCAGTTTAACTTTAAGTCTTTACCTTATTTTCCCTCTGAATCCCCCACAAGTACATATCAAACGTACTAATAAAACAACATCGGACAATACTCCGGATGATAATATAATATACACAATATTTATGCTTCTCTATATTTAAGATTAAGAGAAACATCAAGTAACATAAAAAAATTAACATCTCTTCATTAGAGATATATTAATTTACAGGCAAAATTACATAAATTCCATAAAGTAACAATATAATATGACTTTTTTTTTTAATCATCCCCAAAAAAATCAAATAAGACAACTGCCAGGCACTCCTCCTCTTATTTTTATAAAGCCACCAAAATTCATTTATAAAAAAATAGCAGGCGAGAAAATTTTCTCGCCTGCCTTTTTTTATTTCACCTGCTTTTCATTGCGTTCTTCTCTCTCCTCTTTTTCCTTCCGATACCTCATATATAGCTGTTTCCACCTGTTCAAAACCCTCTCGATTTCCTCCTCGTCAAGATAATCAAAACAGAATTCCACCACTTTTAAGTAATTACCCAATGAGCAATCTAGCCCTTTTTTAACTCATTCAAAGGATCATGGCCGATCCCCAATGCCTTGTACACATTCTTATTTGTCAAACACGTGCGTTTAAGCAACTCACTAACGCTAGCTCCTAATGCTGCGTAATAGTCTTTTTCTTTTTTCATACTTATTTATTATTAAAATTACACCATGATGGTTAATTATTTTAACTTTCATCCTAACATATCAGGATAATGCTTATTTTGTTTCTACTACATTTACACCATGTTTCAAAATGCACACATATATGATGCAAAGTAAATAATTAAATTTTTAATAACAAAGAATTATGCCAAACGATTACAAAATGTCCTATTTCATGCCTCCCATCGCCCCTATCAAAGACAAACAGGGACAAATACTCACTCCCCCCACACTTTTCCCCTTCTGCGAAGTCTGCATTGAACAGGTTTTCCAAATGATCACCAGCAACGAAGAACTCAGGCTCCTGACCGAGCAAGTACGCAACGCACCGGACATACGCATAGCAAAACAAGGCTTTTGCCCTATGTAACTCCCTGCGGCACCTTCTCCCGCCGCAGCGGCAAATACCTCCTGTCCCCATCAGGGCTGGTGATTGTAGACCTGGACCATTTCCGCTCTTACCGGG
>ENA-OQHL01001256-OQHL01001256.1-human-gut-metagenome-genome-assembly--contig:-NODE-1256-length-13485-cov-2.962719_pt1 | contig 13485 bp, 18 predicted proteins | sample MGYA00242565_ERZ504723 | MGnify/ENA primary metagenome ERZ504723 (study PRJEB26092, sample SAMD00036211) | human gut metagenome | host: Homo sapiens | study: EMG produced TPA metagenomics assembly of... | reverse complement strand
ATTTTTCATATAGAACATTTAAAATATAGTAAAAATACAAATAAAATGATACATACAATTGCTATATGTGGTGGAAGTGCAGCAGACGACTTAGAAATTCTTGCTGATCAAGTAGATTGTTATATTACAGGGGATACTAAATATAGACACGCTAAATATGCGATAGATCATGATTGTTTATTAATAGATCCAGGGCATCATTTAGAAGTGATCATTGAAGAAAAATTACCAGAATTATTAGAAACTTTACCTCTAGAAATTGCAGTACATCATAGTAAAGATTATTTTGAATACCAATAATATTTAAACCTTTTAGAGCTTACTTTAAAAGGTTTTTTAATAGAAAAATATTTTCTTGTTTTTGATAAATCATATAAATAGATGTAACAAATTTACATTAAAGTAAATATTTTCAAGTGGATGTGCTTACATTACTTTTGACCATTGTTAAAGTAAAAAAATAGGTTTATACTTAAAATTGTAGAGAGTAAAGGAAGGCAAAAGTTATGAAGAAAAACGAGATTATGTCAAAAACAAAAATTGTATGTACTGTAGGACCAGCATCTGAAAGCAAAGAAATGCTTACAAAATTAGTAAAAGCTGGAATGAATGTCATGAGATTAAATTTCTCACATGGAACACATGAAGAACATGCAGAAAAAATTACTACATTATTAGAAATTAATAAAGAATTATCTACAAATGTTGCTATTTTATTAGATACAAAAGGACCTGAAATTCGTACAGGTGATTTTGTTGGTGGTAAAACTACTTTTAAAAAAGGGCAAACTTCTATTATTTGTGTAGAAGATATCGAAGGTACAAGTGAAAGATTTACAATCACTTATAAAGATTTATATAAAGATGTTAAACCAGGTGGTTTCATCTTAGTAAACGATGGTCAAGTAGAATTATTAGTTGATCATGTTGAAGGTACTGATATCGTATGTATCTGTGCTAACGATGGTGTTGTTAAAAACAAACGTGGAATCAACGTTCCAGGAATCAAATTAGGATTCGATTACTTATCAGAAAAAGATATCGGAGATTTAACTTTTGGTTGTCAACAAGGTGTTGATTTCATCGCTGCATCTTTCGTAAGACGTCCACAAGATGTTTTAGATGTTAAAAAATTATTAATTGAAAATGGTCGTCCTGAAATTCAAATCATCGCTAAAATCGAAAACAGCGAAGGTGTTGAAAACATGGATGAAATCTTAAAAGTTGCTGATGGTATCATGGTTGCTCGTGGTGACTTAGGTGTAGAAATTCCTGCTGAAGATGTACCATTAATTCAAAAAGAATTAATCAATAAATGTCGTGCTGCAGGTAAAATCGTTATCACTGCTACTCAAATGTTAGATAGTATGCAAGAAAACCCAAGACCAACACGTGCTGAAGTATCTGACGTTGCTAACGCAATCTATGATGGTACTGATGCAATCATGTTATCTGGTGAATCTGCTCAAGGTAAATATCCAGTAGAAGCTGTTGAAACTATGACTAAAATTGCTTTAAAAACTGAAGGAACTTTAGATTATGCTTCATTACAAAGAAAAGCAATCAGAACTGCTCCATTAGATCAAAGTGAAGCTATCTGTATGTCAGTTGCTGAAATCGCATCTAAATTCAATGTTGCTGCAATCGTTGCATTCACTGATTCAGGATTTACAGCTAGAAAAATGTCTAGATATCGTACTAAATCTATGATTATTGCTGCTACTCCAAATGAACAAACTACAAGAGCATTAGCTATCAATTGGGGTGTTAAATCAGTATTATGTAAACAAATGGATACAAGAGCTGCTATGATTGAATATGCTCAAGTTATCGCTAAAGAAAACTTAGTTGAACCAGGTGAACAAATCATTGTTACTGCTGGTACACCAGGTGTTGCTGGAACTACTTCTTATTTAGAATTAATTACAGTAAAATAATTAAAATTAATAAAAAAACTCCGTTTCATTTAAAACGGAGTTTTAATTTTAGTTTCTTTTAGAAATAACAAGGGCAAGTTTTCCAATGATTTTAAATTCATGATAATTATATTCATTAATAATAATTGGAGAATATTTATCATTTGCAGGTTGTAAAATTATACAGTTTTGTTTAGAATCATTAAAATATTTTTTACATGTTGCAATATTATCTTCAATGCCAAAACATCCCACATCACCATTATTAAGTTGCTGTGTCTTTTCAAAAATAATAAGATCCCCAGATTGAATATTTTCATCAATCATACTATCTCCATCAGCATATTGACAAAAGTAATCCTTTCGAGAACTTAATAGAGATTCAGGTAAAGAAATATATTCTTCAATATTGTCTTCAACAAAAATACCATCTCCACAACAAACATCACTATATAAGGGAATATCTATATTATGACTATGTCCATGATAGGCTGGCTCATCAATACCTAATAAATAATTAGGAGTAACATTAAATATTTCTGCAAGTCGGGAAAGTGTTTCCTTTTTTAAATTAGGAACACGTCCGTTTTCATATTTTGCAATTTGCTGATTTTTGAACACCGAGCATTTCTCCTAGTTGTTGTTGAGTTAAACCCTTTTCTTTTCTTAAATTTTTTTAATACGTTCACCTGTCATCTAATCACTCCTTGTGTCTTAATATTACCATATTATAGACTATGTAGTAAACAAAATATCTAAAAAAGACACAAAAGCATTGACGAAACTTAGAGATGGAGTTATATTATAAGTGTCTTAAAAAGATACATTGATAAAATAATTTTAAAAGTTGAAATTAAGAAACAAAGGAGGAACTATTATGGAAAATTATCAAATAAGGGATTAGTTACAATCATTTTAGGAGCATTAATGATGGGATCAGTAGTAGTTCAATGTGTTTCGCATATCATTGATGCGATACTTAATTTTTTAAAAATCTTGCTTTTTATATACAAATAGTTATAATAAAGTTTCCCATTAGTATGAAGTTCAAAAATAATTTTAAGGAGATACAAATGGAAAAAATTGCAATTATAACAGATTCATGTAGTGATATGAAAAAAAGAATATAGAGAGTTATATGATATACATGTTTTACCAATACAAATTCAATATGATGGAAAGAGTTATAGAGATGGTGTAGATATTACTTCTAATGATATTTATGCGATTCAAGATGAAAAAGTAATTAAAACTTCTTCACCAGTTGGAAAAGATTTGTTTAATTTATTAGATCAACTAAAAGATAAAGGATATACTCATGTTATAGGTTTATTTTTATCTAGTGGTATATCTGGGACAGGTAATCAAATGAGGTTATTTTGTCAAACTTATGAGAAATTAAAATGTCATATTGTTGATAGTAAAAGTGCATCAGTGGGATTAGGAGTTATTGCTGTTAGTCTTGCTAAATATAGAGAAGAAGGAAAGTCTTTTGATGAATTAATTGAAATTGCAGATTTTTTGTGCTATCAAAATTATGCTTATTTTTCAATAGATGATTTAAATTATTTACAAAAAGGTGGACGCATTGGCAAGGCTTCGGCATTTTTAGGAACAACACTAAAGATTAAACCAATTCTTTCTTTTGAAAAAGAAAATGGAGAAATTTATGTTCCAGCTAAAGTGAGAGGTTCAAAGAAAGTGAAATCAAAATTGATAGATTTAATAGAAAGTCATCTTGAAGAAAATCCACATCAAAAATTTGCATTGGCTATTGCAGATGCTAATAATTTGGAAGAAAGAAATATTTTGGAAGGAATGTTAAAAGAAAGGTTTCCTCAATTTACATATATAATTGATGGTCATGTTGGTGCTGCTTTATCTTGCTATCTTGGTTCAGGACTTTTAGGAGTAGCAATTCAAATTTTTACCAGAATAAAAAATATTCAGGGTGTCCTAGAATATTTTTTATATTATTTCCATAATTTTCCGTTTTGATAAACTTTAACAATTAATTGAGCGATTTCATCAATTCCCATATCACTATTAATACATAAATCATAGTCTTTCATATTTGCCCAAGTATTTGTTGTGTAATAATTATAATAACTCTTTCTTTGTTTATCTCTTTTTTGAACATATTTTTTAGTATTTTCATGTTCTTCTTTATAATCTTTTTCAACACGTTCAATTCTAGATTCTAAAGGAGCGTACACAAATATTCTTAAAACATGAGGATAGTCTTCTAAAATATAGTTTGCACATCCATTAACAATAATACAATCTTCTTTTTCAGCAAGATGTTTAATGATTTTGGCTTGTGTAGCATAAACTTGGTCATTAATTGGTAAAACAAGAGGACCATTATTAAGTGAATAAGCAAAACTTGATGATTTTTCTTGGGATGCTTTACGAATTGTATCAATATCAATACCTAATTGGCGCGCTGTTTCATCAATAAGTTCATTATCATAGAAAGCAATATTTAAGGCTTCAGCTACTTTTTTAGCAATCAATCTTCCTCCAGAACCATATTCTCTTGTAATAGTAATAACTTTTTTTGAGTCATAATAAGAACCTCCTTATATATAGTATATTATATCATATTTTTTAAATAACTCTAACTAAATAGTGTATAATAATAGATAGATGTATAAGGAGGTTTTTTATAATGTGGTTTAATGAAAGTGTATTTTATCAAATTTATACTCTTAATTTTTGTGGGGCTCCTCGTGATAATGATGGAATTGTGGAACACCGTATTTTAAGATTGAATGATTTTATGGATTATTTTGAAGATTTAGGGATAAATGCTATTTATTTTAATCCTGTATTTTCAAGTGATCATCATGGTTATGATACAAGAGATTATTGTAAAATTGATGAACGTTTAGGAACAAATGAAGATTTTATTGAAATTTGTAAAAATTTACATGATAGAGGGATGCGTGTTGTTTTAGATGGTGTTTTTAATCATGTAGGAAGAGGCTTCTTTGCTTTTCAAGATGTTTTAAATAATAGAGAAAATAGTCAATATAAAGATTGGTTTAGAATTGATTTTAACGGCAATTCACCTTATGATGATGGTTTTTATTATGAGGGATGGGAAGGACATTATGAATTAGTTAAATTAAATTTAGATTATCCAGATGTTCAAAATTATTTATTAAGTGCTGTTGATTATTGGATTGATGCCTTTGATATTGATGGTATTCGTTTAGATGTTGCCTATAGTTTACCAAGATGGTTTATGGCAATGTTAAAAGATCATTGTAGACAAAAAAAGGCGGATTTTTTCTTGTTAGGTGAAGTTTTAGGTGATAATGCAGGATATATGTTTAGTGAAGCACATTTAGATAGTATTACTGATTATCCTGGTTTTAAAGGACTTTGGTCTTCGTTTAATTCATTAAATATGTTTGAAATGGCTCATACAATAAAACGTAATTATGGAGAAATGTATAGAGGACAAACATTATTTAGTTTTGTTGATAATCATGATGTAGAAAGAATAGCATCTAAATTAACAGATTTAGAAAAATTACCACTTATTTATGGTATGTTATTTTCTTTACCAGGAATACCATGTATCTATTATGGAAGTGAATGGGGACAAACCGGAAAGAAAGAACAGGGAAGTGATGATTCTTTAAGACCAGAGTTTACCAAACCAATGCCTAATGATTTAACAAAATATATAAAAAAATTGATTTCTATTAGAAATCAATCATCTGCTTTACAAAAAGGTGAGTTTAAAGAATTGGTTTTAACAAATAAACAATTTGTTTTTGAAAGAAATGATCAACAAGAAAGAATTATTGTAGCATTAAATTTAGATGATCAAGAATTTACCATTTCTTTAAATGAAAATCTTATTTCTTTAATTGATCAACAAGAAATTGAAAATCAAGGACAAATAGTATTAAAACCCAAAACAATTCATTATTTTAAAGTGAAATAAAAGGTTCGAAAGAACCTTTTATTTATTCAATAACCATAGCATTTTCAATTGGTACTAATGGATATTCTTTATTAATATGATCATAATATAAAACACCATCAAAATGATCAAGTTCATGTTGTAAACAAATAGCTAAAAATCCTCGAGCAACAATTTTTACATCTTTGTTTGTAAGTACGTCAAATCCTTCAACAGTGATTTTAGCATGACGTGGAACATAACCTTTTACATCTTCAGGAACTGATAAACATGCTTCTCCAGTTTTTAAATAAGATTGTTTAGGTGTATAAGAAACAATCTTAGGATTCGCTAAAGCATAATCAGTAGATTTTGTTACATTTCCTTCTTCATCATAATCTAAAACATGGATGGCACACATTCTTTTTGGAATACCAAGTTGAATAGCTGCAATACCTACTGCAGGTCTTAAATCATATTTTTCAGAAAGTTCTTCATCTTGGCTTGCAACTAAAAATTCATGCATTTTCATAAGTAAATCATGATTTTCTTTGGATAGAGGAAGTTCAACCTCTTTTGACACTGTTCTAATTAATTCGTTTGAATCATCTATAATATCTTTCATTAATAACATTTATTTCACCTCATTCGTGGTTATTATAACATATTTTGAGGTGATTTAAATATCTAAGGTCTAATTCTTGAATTACCACAAATGATTAATAATAAGAAAACAACTAAAACAATTGCAAACCAACTACATCCTGTATTGTTGCAACCAAAGCCACCCATAATAGGTGTATAGCCGCATGTGTTACATCCACCACAGCCAAATGGATTATTGACATATCCATTGCAGTTATAATCACAGTTCATTGTTTATCCCTCCTTTACTATTACCATATTATGATTCAATAATTGTATGGGGATTTATCATAAGTCATTTATTTTTATACATTTTTTAAGTTATAATATTTTACTGAAATGAGGTGTAAATGATGGACTATAATTATCCACTAGACTATACATGGTCAACAGAAGATATTATTGATGTTATGTCTTTATATAATGCAGTAGAAAAAGCATATGAAGAAGGAATAAGTAAAACAGATTTTTAAATGCTTATAGAAAATTTAAAAATGTTGTTGGGACAAAGAGTGAAGAAAAGCAAATTGATAAAGAATTCCAAGATGTTTCTGGATATTCTATTTATAAAGTTTTTAAAGCAAGTCAAGAAAATGATTGGATCAAATTATAATGACAAAAAGAATAAAATCTTTTTTTAGAAAAAAAGGGGCAGATAAGCCTATCTTTTTTGCAGTTTTTGTATTGATTTGTTTAGGAATTGTAATGATTGGTTCAGCATCAATTGGAGCGGTCTCTTCAAAAGGAACGGCATTTGCAATAAAAAATATGATTACACAATCTATTTATGTAGCAATAGGTGTTTTTATTATGATGGTTCTTACAAAGGGTTTTAAATTGAAAATGATTAATTACAGAAGTTCAATGGCTGTATATATTATGGGAATCATCTCAATGTGTGGTTGTGTTTTTTGGACGACCAAAGGCTCACATGCTTGGATTCATTTAGGTCCTTTTACAGTACAGCCAGCAGAATTTATGAAAATTGGTATGGTTCTTATTTTATCTTATATGCTTACAGAAACTGATTCAGCATTTGTAGTAAAAGGAAAATTTAGAACTGCTGAATTAAAAAGTAAATTTTATAAAGATAAATTTAACAAATGTGTTTTGTTCCCTTTAGCTCTTATGGTTTTTGCATTTGGAATAGGAGTTATTGTACAAAAGGATTTAGGAAGTTCTCTTATTCTAGCAGCAATTTGTTTTATTTGTTTTATGTCAACACCAAGAGATTATTATAAAAAATATAAAAAACTCGTTTGGATTGCTTTAGCTGTAGCGGTTATTATTTTAGGATTCTTAATCACAGCTGTTTTACAGGGATATCAATTACAACGTATTGATTCTTGGTTAAAACCATTAAAAATAGAAAATATTTATGATAGTTCATGGCAACTTGTCAATTCTTTGATTGCTTTTACAGATGGTGGTATTTTTGGACTTGGATTAGGAAATTCTATTCAAAAATATGATTATATTCCAGAGGCACATAATGATTTTATAGGGGCAATTATTTATGAAGAACTTGGTATTTTTGGGTTGGCTTTAATGATTATTCCAACAGCTATTATTATTTTTAGATTATTAAAATATGCAGACCAAATTCAAAATAATAAATCAAGAGTTATTTTGATAGGAATAGCTTCTTATTTTATGTTACATTTATTTGTTAATTTAGGTGGCGTTTCAGGATTGATTCCAATGACAGGTGTTCCATTATTATTAGTATCATCTGGGGGATCTTCAACGATTGCTGCTTTAATAGCAATAGGTATTGCCCAAGCAATTATTTCCAGGTTCAACAAAGAACAACTAGAAAAAACAGACACACAATTATAAATGTTTCATATGATATATTAGGTGATTTGATGGATAATTTAAAAGAGTTTAAAGCTTTTTTAAAGACAATACCAAGTATTAAAGAAGATGTATTAAATCATCGCTATACTTGGCAAGAAATATATGAAATCTACACAATGTATGGAGAAGATGATCATTTTTTCAAACCGTATAAGGAACATCCGCTAGAAAATATGAATGTTTTAGAAATTATCAAAAATGTCGATTTGGAAGCATTATCTTCTTCTTTGCAATCAATTGAAAAAGTTTTAGGAATTGTTTCTAATCTTTTAGATAAAAATAAAGAAGGTAAATAATGAAAGAAGATGTTTTAGATTATATACGTAAGCATCCTGTTTGGTATGTTACATTATGTCATTATCCAGAAAAATATGATGATTTATTAGATGAAATACATCAAAAAAAACAAAGTACAGTTTTAGAAAAGCTAGAAAGAATATCAATACTAATGAGTATGTTGGAGATGTTACAATGAATGAAACAATATATGATTTAATAGATGCTATCAAAGAAGATAAGCGCTATCTACAATTTAAAGAGCAATCTTTAAAATTATTAAATCAAGAAACAAAAGAATTATTAGATAATTATCAAAATCTTTTACAAGAATTAGATGATTTGAAAAAGTTTGAAAAATATATTGATTTGACACAGAAAAGACAAGAATTAAATGAAGTAAGAAAAAGAATGTCACAAAATGAAAACATTCAAAAATATTATCAAAGTTATTATAAAATCAATGAATTACTCGATGAAGTAACAAAAATTGTTTTTAAAGATATTAGTGATTCATTAGATACATCAGGGTATAAATTATGAGAGTGATTGCAGGAAAGTATAAAAAAAGACAATTAAAAGTTCCTAAGAGTCAATTAACAAGACCGACAACAGATAAAAATAAGGAAAACCTTTTTAATATGATTGGACCATATTTTCAAGGAGGAACGGTATTAGATTTATTTGGAGGTAGTGGTGGACTTGGAATAGAAGCTATTTCTAGAGGATGTGATACACTTTATAGTGTGGATCATCAATACGAAGCTTTTAAAACAATTAAAGAAAATTTTTCTCTTTTAAAATTGGAAAATTGTTTTCCCTTGAAAATGGATTATAAAAAAGCTTTAAAATATTTGTATGAAAAAGGTATAAAGTTTGATTATGTTTTTTTAGATCCACCTTATGGAAAAGGTCTTGTTGATGATATTCTTCAATATTTAGTTGATCATCAAATGTTGAATCCACAAGCGTGTATTGTAGTAGAAGAATTAAAAGAAGTTGAGTTTAAAGAAATAGAAGGAATTGAGTTAAATAAAAGAAAAGAGTATGGAATTACAGCTCTTAATATTTTTTATTATGAGGATTAAATCATGAAGAAAATTGCTGTATATAATGGATCGTTTGATCCAGTTACAAATGGACATTTAGATATTATTGAACGTGCTGCAAAGATATTTGACATATTATATGTAACGGTAGCTATTCATCCAACAAAAGTAGGTTTGTTTACGATTGAACAAAGAAAAGAACTTTTAAAAAAAGCAACAGCTCATTTAAAAAATGTAATTGTTGATTCAACAGATGAACTTTTTATGGATTATGTAAAAAAAGTCAATGGACAAGTGCTTATCCGTGGCTTACGTTCAACAACAGATTTCGATTATGAATTACAATATGCACAATCTAATCAATATTTAAATAGTCAAATAGAAATAATGTATTTAATGACAAAGCCATCACATTCTTTTATCTCATCATCTGTCGTTAAAGAAATAGCTAGTTATCATAAGCCACTTACAGGCTTAGTGCCAGAGTGTGTTGAAGATGCATTAAAAAAAGTATATCAAGATCAATAAATCGCTTCGGCGATTTTTTTAGTCCAATTTGTTCTAAAATCATAGAGTAGATTGTAAATAATATACACTGATAAAGAGGTGATCAAATGAATATTTTTATTGGAGAAAATAATTTAAAAGATTATGTTTTTTTAAAATCGATTATTGAAAAATGGGGTATAGAAAAGACAACAAGAAATCTATTTTCATTGGTATAAACAGCTTTATTATCAATTACCAAAATGTTTAAAAAACTGATAATCTTGTATTTTTAGAATTAGATATGAAACATATCAAATGGTTTTGTAATTTGCAAAGATCATTAAGAAAAAAGGATTTATCAATACCGATTGTTTTTCAAACAAAAAATACACAATTATTGGGATAGCAAGTTATCAATGTACAAAGCGATGCATCTACTTATTAAAGCCACTTGAATCAACAAGAATATATAAAATACTTGATTGCGTTTTATTACATCAACATTCTAAGACATTTATTTATCAGTTTAAAAAAGAAGTTTACAAAATACCTTATGAAGACATTATTTATATAGAAGCTTATCAACACCATGTTATGATTCATCAAAATGATATGACAAAAAGAAATTATCTCAGTTTAAAAGAAATAGCTTACAATTAGATGATTCTTTTGTTCGTTGTCATCGAAGCTATATTGTTAATTTAAAATATGTTGAGAGAATAGAAGGAATGAATTGTATCACTAAAAATAAACAAGTTATTCCTATTTCTAAGAAATACAAAAATGATTTTATTGAAAAAATCGTGAGACAAATGTGAAACAAATTTGAGACAAAAATGAGACAAATTTGAAACAAATTCGAGACGAAATTATTTTGTAAAATGTATTAAAATAGATGTAGGTGAAGAAGATGAAATGTTCGAGATGTCAAAATGAAGATGTTCAATATTTTTTTGAAAACAATGGGCGTATTTATTGTAGAAAATGTATTGCTTTTTCTACAAAGACAGTTAACTTAAAATCTGTTAAAAATGAAAAGAAAATATACTATCATTTAAATTATTCATTAAACTTAGAACAAGAAAGAATTTCAAAATTATTAATAGAAAGATATCAAAATCATCAAAATACAGTATTAAAAGCAGTAACAGGAGCAGGTAAGACGGAAATGATTTATGGTGTCATTGAATATGCATTGAATTTAGGACATCATGTTTGTTTGACGATGCCAAGAAAAGAATTGGTTATAGAATTAGCAAAGAGAATTCAAAAACAATTTTTTAATATTCATCCCATTCTTGTTTATGGAGGACATACAGAGTGTTTAGAAGGACAATTTATTATTTGTACAACACATCAGCTGTATCGGTATCCACGAATGTTTGATTTATTGATTTTAGATGAGTATGATGCTTTTCCATATCGTGATAATGAAGTTTTGAAAAATATATTAATGAATAGTATAAAGGGAAATTATGTGTTTATGTCTGCAACGATTGAAAGTGGAGATGTACAAGTCTTACAAAGGTTTCATCATCAACCATTACCAATTCCTACTTGTAAGGTAATGGGAAACTTTATGATGTTGTGTCATCTTGTTTATCAATTAAAAAAGTATCAAAAAGATAAAAAACCGGTATTTCTTTTTGTACCACGTATTGAAATGACAAGACAAGTACAAAAATTTCTTAAATTCTTTTCTATTAAAAGTCACTGTGCTACGTCAAAAGAAAAAAATATTCATCAATCATTAGAAATGATTAAATCCCATGAAATAGATGTTATTGTATGTACAACAGTTTTAGAAAGAGGAATGACTGTTGAAAATGTACAAGTTATTATTTTACATGGTGAACATCCCCTTTTTGATAAAGAAACACTTATTCAAATAGCAGGGCGAACAGGGCGAAAAATACCCTATACAAATGGAGATATTATCATTTATACAAATAGACAAACGAAGGCTATTAAAGAATGTATCAAGGATCTTCAACAAAGCAATGCCTTATCTGCCATAAAGAGTTAAATCAACAACAAGATCTTTTTCACTTGGTGAATAATTCTTCTCTTTGTTTAAGCTGTATAAGAAAATTTAAAATAATAAATAGTGATATAAGGATTCAAGGATATCATGTCAAGGTTTTATATGAATACAATGATTTTTTTAGACAACTCCTTTTTCAATATAAAGCATTAGATGATTATGCTTTAAAAGATTGTTTTATAGAATCATTTCAAGAATTAAAAAGGACCTACAAAAATTATATCATTGTTGTTATTCCTAGTAGTCAAAAAGATAATAAACGACGTGGCTTTTGTCCTAATGTTGAAATTGTTAAGACATTTTCTCAACATATTTTTACAGGTTTGTATAAAAAAGAAGACTACAAGCAGACAAAACAAAAAGATCGAAGCCAAGTAAAGAAAATATTATCTATTAAAGAGGGAAATCTTCTTTATAAGAAGAATGTTTTAGTATTTGATGATGTCATAACATCATCAAATACTTTACAAGCAGCATTTCAGCAAGTAGAAAAATATCACCCTAAACAAATAAAAGCATTAGTATTGGCTTGCCCTCATATTGATTATTTTAAAAAATAATCAATTCTATTGTAGACACTAAGAAAACCACTAACCAATAGTAAGGGTAAGCTTTATGCTTTTGCTAGAAATGTTTTTTATTGTTTTTTCAACAAATATGTAAAATAGTGTGAACCATTTGACAATAGAGATGACATTTTTTTGTTATAAATGACACGTAAAATTTATTTGTCGAATGAAAATGATAACTTTTTTATAAAATATTAAATATACTGAAATAGACAAGGAAAGGATGATGAAAGTGCAAGGAAGAGTCAAATGGTTTAATGCCGAAAAGGGATTTGGATTTATTGATCGAGGAGAAGGAAAAGATGTCTTTGTTCATTATAGCCAAATTGTTCAAAATGGATATAAAACACTTAATGAAGGCGAATTAGTTGAGTTTGAATTATATCAAAGCGAACGAGGTATGCAGGCAAAACATGTCGTAAAAATCTAGAGACAATCTCTAGATTTTTATTTTAAGTAGGTAATATTTAAATTTTGCTTTTAATAATCACAATTATTTGATATAATTAAAATTGATTACAAGCGTAAAAGGAGCGTGTATGTATGGCTAGTAGAAAGCAAGAAATAAGAAAAGAAATTAAAAAGAAAAACGCTAAATTAGGAATCGATGTTGAAGCAGCTAAAAATAATTGTTGATTTAACAAGATCAACAAGGTGAAGATATACATGTAGAAGATTTTAAAAATGAAAGAATATACAGGAGATGTTATCCATTTTT
>ENA-OQHL01001252-OQHL01001252.1-human-gut-metagenome-genome-assembly--contig:-NODE-1252-length-13501-cov-3.254748_pt1 | contig 13501 bp, 15 predicted proteins | sample MGYA00242565_ERZ504723 | MGnify/ENA primary metagenome ERZ504723 (study PRJEB26092, sample SAMD00036211) | human gut metagenome | host: Homo sapiens | study: EMG produced TPA metagenomics assembly of... | reverse complement strand
ATCCTGATACGCCTCCGGGCTGCCCCCGGCATGAACGTACAGGGCGTCATGGCCCAGTGCCAGTTCGATGTAATAGGGGCGGGAGGAGCGGATGCTGCCAAGGGTACCGATTCCGTCCAAGGTCTGGTAGACTGCCAGCATCCGGGTGATGCCGCCCTCGGCGGTGTACCACACGGCGGGATGGGCCAGGTAGACGATCCTGCCGTCCCGGTAGGCGGCGGTGCCCTTCATCAGCTCGTTCTCCACCACTTCCTGGGCCAGCTTGGCCCCGTCGGTGCCAATGGCGGCATCCCGGTCCAGAACAAAGAGATAGTCGGGGTCCTTGTCCACGAGGAACTCGAAGCTGGCCTCGTTGCCGTGGGTGGAGGTGCCGGGCTGGGCGTCCGCCCCCACGTTGGCAAAGCCCGCTTCCCGGCCGATGAGGGAGCAGCGGCCGTCGTTGCCCAGCACATTGAAGCCGCCGCTGGTAACCAGGCCCACACAATGGCGGTTCGGCCTCGAAAGGAGGCCAGGGCCGCCACGCGGCTGTCAAAGCCGGTCATGAGTTCTCCGGCCGTGTCCTCCAGGCCGAACAGGGAGGCGATGGCCCTGGTGTTCTGCCGTACGCTCTCCACCACACCCAGGTCACTGTCGGTGGCCAGATAGACCACCGGGGCGATCTGGCTGAGGGCGTCGTAGCTGCCGGCCAGCCAGCCCCCAATGAAGATCACGTCGGGGCCACAGGCCATGACGGCCTCCAGGCCGGCCTCTTTGATGGTGCCCAGGCAGGACACCTCGCCGCCGACGTAGTTTGGAGATAGTCCAGGCTGGTGAGGGTGGCCGCGCCCTCGGGCAGCTCGGCGCTGACGTACTTCCATCCGGTGAAGTCCAGGGCGGTCAGCAGGAACTGCCGGCTCTGGAGGCTGGCGTCCGCCGCCGTGGCCATCAGGGTATTGCCCGAGCCGTCGCCGTACACCCACACGCCCAGCCAACTCTCTCCGGCAGGGATGGGCAGCGCGCTGTTCAGGCTCGCCGTTCCGCCTGTGGAGGCGTCATAGGTCATCCTCAGGCTCTGGCGGCCGTTGTGGACGTAGTCCAGGCCGGTCTCGGCCCCGTAGGAGGCCGTGCTGGTGGCACCGAAGGAGGCCAGGTCGCCCTCACAGTCCTCCAGCGTCTTGACGTGGCCCGCGATACTCACCGGCACGGTGAGTGTCTTGCCCCCGGCGGAGACGGTGAGGTTACCGCTGGCGCTCTTTGTCCCGGCGGTAAAGACGCCGTTTGCGTCCACCGTGCCCACCTCTGGGTCCGCTGACCAGGTGAAGCAGGTATCCTGGGCGGTGAGGGCCAGCTTGCGGTAAGAGGCGGAGGCCTTCAGATCCACCTGGCCGCCGGGGTCCAGGTTCAGGCTGGCGACCGCCGCGCCGGTGGCTTCATTGGTCAGGGTGATCTCGTCCGGGGTGCGGACGGTGGTGATGTAGCCGGTGCCGGAGGCGGAGCCGTCGGTGGCGGTGACCTGGGCAAAGCCGCTCTCCGCCCCGGCGGTAAAGAGGCCGTTCTCGTCCACAGTGCCGCCGCCGCTGGACACCGACCAGCTCACGCCGCCGCCGCTGGTGGGGAAGTAGCTGGTGTCCAGCCCGGTAGCGGAGAGCTGCACCGTGGCCCCGGAGAGCAGGATGCTGTCGGAAGGGGTCACGTAGTAGGAGGCCAGCTCGCCGGTGGGCTGGAGCCCGGTGGGTGAGGAAGATGGGCGGTGCTGTTCTTCCGCTGGCTGCCGTCGGAGGGCTTGTTGACCACCTGCATGCCCTCCTGGTCGGGGTAGGTGACACCGATGGTGGTGGAGCCGCCGCCGTCCATGCAGATGGCCTCCACGCATCCCAGCTCAATGAGGCGCTGGGCCACCTGGCCCTGGGTGGCACCCACGCTGTAACCGGGCTGCTTTCCATCCATGGCGTAGAAGATCACAGTGCCGTCAGCCTTGATGCCGATGGCGGGCCAAGCGGTGGCGGGAGGCGTCCAGCTCCGGAGTCCACCTGCCCGTTGGTGACCAGCTTGGAGCACGCCGCCCAGGGCCTGGACCGCCTGGCTCCAGCGCTGATCGCTGCTGGAGCACGGTAAGGGTGACGGTACTGCCCCGGCTGAAGGGCCCGCAGGCGGGCCAGGGCCTCCTCGCTCTCCTTGGCGTTCAGGGTGAGCACGGCTTTGCCCTCGGGAATGGGGATACTTCCGGTGGACTCCAGCACCTGCTCCACCACATACAGCAACCTTGCTTACCCTGCGTCCAGCGTCACCTGCAATTATATTGTCTAACTTTAAGACGGTTTTAATTTTTTCACTGAACTCCTGCAGAGTCATCGGCTCATGTAAACATCCAACCCGTCCTAAACCTGCTTCTCCACCGGCAGCAGGAACTAAAACTTCAGTATGCAGCAACCCAATTTTCTCTGCCAAAACATCATTAACACCGCCCAATACACTATCAAGGCTGGTATGTGCACTATAAACAGCAATTTTATTTTCAGCACAATCTAGAAGTAATTTATGCTGCCAGCTCCTGTCGGTCATCTTTTTTATTGGATCAAAAATAACCGGATGATGTGTTACAAGCATTTGTACTTTATGTTCAACGGCCTGCTCTACTACTTCAGGTGATACATCCAAAGCAACCATAAGTTTTTTTACCGTATTACTACTGCGCCCAACCAACAATCCAACATTATCCCAAGGTTCTGCTAAATTAGGCGGAGCTATGCCATCCATTACTTTAATGATATCATTTACCGTAGCTTCCATCGCCTAATCCCTCCAGTTCCTGCAATAAAGTGTATATTTCCTGATATTTTTCACTTTGCCTTGCTTCTGCACTGCGGCACATATTCAGCAGCATCTTTTGATATTGACCGCATACTTTAGCAAAATGTTTTTTGAAAAGCGGCGGCCTTTGTTCCAGCAAGCGTGGCCCTATTTCACATTCCAAGGCGGTGAAAGCAGCCTCAGCGCCACGTTCCAGAACAATGATTTCATAAAGATGCCGCCCCTTCTTCAACAAGAACTTCATCATCAATACGCCAGCCGTTGGCATTGGCCCAACGCCTTAAAGAGGATGCTCCAGCCATCGGCTGCAATATCAGTTTTCTGGCTTCCTTTGCAGTGTCCCTGGAAGCTTCAAGGATTTCAATCATTGTACCGGCACCCATACCCGCAATTATAATAACATCTGTTTCACCAGGCTCTATAATGCTTAAACCATTACCCATCCTTACTTCTACTTTATCATTCATGCCATACATAGCAACTGTATTACGTGCAGCAGCACAGGGACCCTCAGTAATATCACCAGCAACTGCTTTGATAATCACTCCACGCTCTGCCAGCCATGTCGGCAGATATGCATGATCTGTTCCTATATCTGCTATGCTTACGTTCTGAGGAACTAATCTTCCAATCGCTTCCAAACGCGCACCAATGTTCATATTGCCTCCCACATCATTACTTTATCATACAAATTATAACATATTCCTGTCTTCCAGTTGGTTATTTCTTTGTGAAACTCAGAATGCCTTCCCTTAAAATCTTTAAGGGAAGCATTCTGAATAACTTAACCTTTAGCAATCAATTCAATCAGCTTCAATGTCATCTGACAGGATTTTTCTAATGCCGGCAGTGGTAAAAATTCACAGTTAGAATGGAAATTATGTCCTCCGGTAAAATAGTTTGGCGTTAAAATTCCCTGCGTAGAAATATAGGAACCATCAGTACCACCGCGCATGGCAATAGTATTTGGTTTTATTCCCAGCTCTGACATCGCCGTATAAATATAATCTATACATTTTCTATTCTCATCATTGACAGCATCTGCAATATTTCCATAAGTATCCGTTATAGTACATACTATTTCTGCACGAGGATATAGCTTCTGCAAAGATTCAACATTTGTTTTTATCAGATGTTTTCTAGCCTCATAGGTATTTTTATTATGATCGCGTATATCCAGCTGAACTACGGCCTCGCTTTGATTGGAAATAATAGACTTCGCCCAGATGTAACCTTCCGTTCCTTCTGTATGCTCCGGTGTCTGCATCCTGTCAAAGCTGTTTATCAAGTCAACAGCAGCCAGAGTTGGATTTACCATTACCCCTTTCGCCGACATAGGATGTGCACTTACACCTTTGATTTTTACTACCGCACTGCCGGCATTGAAAGTTTCATAAACAACTTCGCCCAATTCACAACAGTCAATAGTATAAGCAAAAGCTACCGGAAATTTACTGAAATCCATTTTCTTTGCTCCGCGCAATCCACATTCTTCATCAGGCACAAAGGCTACATAGATATCTCCGTGCTGCAGGTCTTTATTTTGCACCAAAGTTTCCAATGCAACCACTACATTTGCTATGGCAGCCTTGTTATCAGCGCCCAATACACTTGTACCATCAGTGCAAACTATATCCTGACCTTTATATTTTAATAATTCTGGATGTTCTGCCTCGCGAAGATAAATCCCCTTTTTTTCATTCAGACAAATATCCCCGCCGCTATAAGACCGTACCACCTGCGGTTTGATATCAGCTGAAAGATTAACATCCACAGTGTCTAAATGAGCAACAAAACCAACCGCCGGAACTTGTTCACCGCTTCCGGCTGGTAAATTAGCCGGAAGTTTACCTGTAAGAACAGAATATTCACTGATCTCAAGATTAACTAAGCCCAGTTCGTCAAGATCTTTTTTTAATAATTCAGCTAAACTTCTCTGACCTTCTGTAGAAGGAACTACTGCCTGAGAAGCATCGCTTTGACTTGTTACTGCTACATAACGTAAAAAACGTTCTAATAAACGTGTCTGCATTCTTCTGCCCCCTTACTGATCGTTAAAACCGTCTCGGATAAACATAATCTGCCTGGAACCCCAGTGGTATATCCAGCCACCAGAATAAGTATAACATAAAGGTAAGAGAAACCAATAATGCTATAGTATACGGCAGCATCATGGAACTTAATGTACCAATACCAGCATTTTTTACATATTTCTGGCAATACAGAATTATTAAAGGATAAAAAGCAAACATTGGTGTTACAACATTGACCGCAGAATCACTGACTCGGAAAGCAACTTGTGTCAGTTCAGGCGCAATTCCTACCGCCATCAGCATCGGCACAAATATCGGAGCCAGAATAGCCCATTTTGCTGAAGCAGAGGTAATTATAAGATTAAGCAGAGCAACAAAAACAATAATACCGAAAACAGTTACCTGCGGCGGTAAATTCAATGATTTTAAGAATTCTGCACCGGATACAGCAATCAGTGCTCCCATGTTCGATGCGCCAAACGCATATAGGAATTGAGCAGCAAAAAAAATAAAATACGATCAGCTGCACTAAAGTTTTCGTAATCTCTTCCATTGCCGCCGTAACATCTTTAGGTGATTTGAATTTACCGCAGGCAATACCATATACTAAACCAACCAAAGCTGCAAAAATAAAAATCAGAGACACTATCGACTGCATTATCGGAGCCTTAAAGCTGGCAATAACGCCATCAGGAGCACGCAGGATAGAATCTGCCGGATACAGTGCTGCGGCAAGCCCGGTCAACATCAACAGCAATACTGCTGTAGCTATTTTAAAAGCCCTGTTCTCCGAAGGCGTAATCGAGCTGTTATTTTCGTTGCCCAAGTCCAGATCGTCATCAAGCGGACAAGCCTTCCAAAGCCATGGGTTAGTAATCTTTTCCGTTACCCACCAGCAAGCACCAATAACTATAAACGTAGAAGCAAACGCATAAAAATAGTTGCATAATACGTTTACCTGATATCCCGGATCAATAATCTGGGCCGCACTTTGAGTAAACCCCTGAATAACAGGATCAATAGCCGAAGGCGTATAGTTGGCAGCAAACGCGCCGGCAATACCTGCAAAAGAAGCAGCAATACCTGCTAAAGGATGCTTGCCTACTGCATAAAACATATAAGCGGCTATCGGGATAATGATGACATAACCAGAGTCGGGCCCCAAATGACTGAGCATCCCTACCAGAATAACTACCGGTGTGATCAGAACTTTAGGTGTTATAGAAAGTATCTTTTTCAACCCTGTATTAATGTAACCAGACCCATCGGCAATACCAATACCAAGTGTTGCTACGATAACCATACTTAGCGGTGGGAAATTTGCATAATTAGTGACCATTTTACTCATTAAATCAACTAGCGCCTTACCGCTGAGCATATTAGTTATTTCGATAGGCCTGCCGGTCGCCGGATGCACATAATTGAAATGTATCTGCGCTAAAACTGCCGACACTACACAAACCAAAAGAAAGGCACTGATGAAAAGAATCGTAATATCCGGTATTTTATTACCGATACGCTCTATAAATCCTAATATGCCTCCTACCTGCTGTTTACTTTGACTTTGCTGCAATTTTGAAGCCTCCTAACTAATTTTATCTGAGAAATATCATAATTTAATATTATAGCAAAAGTCAGTCGGCAATACCACTTACTGCAGCAACCTTTATAAAAAATTTGTACTCTTTTCATAAAAAACTGCCGCAAGCTTTTCGCTCTTGGCAGATTCTTTTCTTTACGCTTTTCTCACTGCAGCAACCATCTCTTCAACATATTTTTTTACCGGCCCTGCGGCATCTTTTCCATATTGCTCAACAATCTTCACAATCGCGCTGCCAACTATCGCTCCATCACTTAGCCCAGCCATTTTTTCAGCCTGTTCCGGCGTAGCGATCCCAAACCCTACTGCAACAGGATTATCGGTGACTTCACGAATACGTTTGACTATCGCTCCAATATCTGTAGTTATATTACTGCGGATACCTGTAACTCCCAATGAAGAAACAACATAAATATACCCCATGGCCTCTCTGGCGATCATTTGAATACGGTCATCAGACGTTGGAGCTATCAGTGAAATAAGATCAACATCGTATTTCCTGCAATTAGAAAGCAGTTCATTTTTTTCTTCATAAGGCAAATCAGGTACGATAACGCCATCAATTTCCAGCTGACGGCATTTTTCCATAAACCGCTCAGTTCCGTAAATAAAAATCGGATTGACATAAGTTAAAAATACCAGCGGTACCTGAGTGACATTTCGTACTTCTGCAAGCATATCAAAAAAGCTTATCCGTACTAGTACCTGCATTTAACGCTCTGACATTGGCCCGCTGAATAACTTCTCCTTCTGCAACAGGATCAGAAAAAGGTATGCCTATTTCAATAATATCGGCACCTGCTGCGGCCATTGCCAATATCAGTTCTTTGCTAACTTCAAGATTGGGATCTCCTCCTGTAATAAACGGGATGAAGCATTTCTTTTTATTTTTAAAAAGCCTGCCTTATTTTTACTCATGTAAATCTACCCCCATATATCTGGCAATCGCCGCTACATCTTTATCTCCACGTCCAGACAAATTGACGACAATGATTTTCTCCTTTGACATTTCAGGCGCAACCTTCATCGCATAAGCCAGCGCATGCGCACTTTCGATAGCAGGGATAATTCCTTCCGTTTCAGATAAATAACTGAATGCACTTACTGCTTCAGTGTCTGTAATGGCTACATAGCTGGCACGTCCGGTATCATATAAATGTGCATGTTCAGGTCCGATCCCCGGATAATCAAGTCCAGCTGAAATTGAATACACCGGTGCTATCTGACCATACTTATCCTGCATAAAATACGATTTCATCCCGTGAAAAATTCCCAGGCTACCACGATTAATCGTAGCCGCAGTCTCTTCCGTTTCAATGCCGCGCCCTGCAGCTTCAACGCCAATGAGCTGAACATCCGTCTCAGAAATAAAATCATAAAATAAACCCATCGCATTAGAACCGCCGCCGACACAGGCCATCACAATATCGGGTAAACGCCCCTCTTTAGCCAGCATCTGTTCTTTTACTTCTTTTCCTATTACACGCTGAAAATCACGAACTATTTCCGGATAAGGATGCGGCCCCATCACACTGCCTAAAACATAGTACGTATCATTAACATTCGCAGTCCACGAACGCAAGGCTTCATTGACAGCATCTTTCAAAGTCATCGTGCCAGTTTCAACCGGCACTACCTTTGCTCCCAGCAGCTCCATGCGAAAAACATTCAATGCCTGCCGCTCTGTGTCTTCCTTTCCCATATAAACAACACATTCCATATCCATCAAAGCTGCTGCTGTAGCCGTAGCTACACCATGCTGCCCCGCCCCAGTTTCAGCAATCACACGTTTTTTCCCCATTTTTTTAGCCAGCAGCACCTGCCCTAAAACATTATTGATTTTATGAGATCCGGTGTGATTCAAATCTTCACGTTTTAAATATATTTTAGCTCCACCTAAATCACGAGTCATTTTTTCAGCGAAATATAATAATGAAGGCCTGTTAGCATATTCGCGATATAAAGCCTGCAATTCCTCCATAAACTGCGGTTCGTTTTTATAATAATCATATGCACGCTCTAATTCCAAAACCGCATTCATCAGGGTTTCCGGAATATATTGTCCTCCATGCCTGCCATATCTTCCTTTAGTCATTTTCTCTGCTCCCTTTCACTGCGGCAATAAATGCACGCATTTTTTCAAAATCTTTGCTGCCGTCAGTTTCCACCCCGCCGCTCACATCAACCGCATATGGTTTTGCTTCTAAAGCCTCATGTACATTTTTCGCATCCAAGCCACCAGCAAGAAAAAACGGACGCTGCAATTTAATATTTTTTAAAATCTCCAAGTCAAAGCGCTGACCGCTGCCGCCATAGGCAGTCTTTGTATAAGTATCAAGCAGCAGATAATCACATTCATAATCAATCGTACTCTCAAAACTCTCTATATTTCTCACGCGAAGAACTTTTATCACAGGCAAATTTATTTTACGGCGCAGCTCCCTGCAATACTCCTGACTTTCGTCACCGTGCAGCTGCACCACATCAATAATGCGTTCTGCCGCCAGCCTTTTGATAAAATTAATATCTTCTTTTACAAAAACACCTACAGTCCGAACCCTCAAATCCAATTCTGCCCGCAGTTTTGCAGCTTGCTCGGCCGAAACCTGCCTTGGACTGGCCGCAAAAACGAACCCGGCATATTCCGGCAACAGTATGTTTGCAAATTCAATATCTTCTTTACGTTTTAACCCGCATATTTTAACTTTAGTCATTTATCTCACCTGAAAGCCGCTGTAAATCTAAAGTAATATTATTGCTTCTCATCAGCATTTCACCAATCAAAAAACCATTTACACCAGCGGCACGCAGCAGTTTGATGTCTGCTGCACACATGATCCCGCTTTCAGAAACAAATATTTTATCTCGTGGTACAAGCGACCTCAAACGCAGGCTATTCTGTAAATCAACACTGAAATCTTTCAAATTACGGTTATTGACGCCGATGATTTCTGCTCCCGCATTCAGTGCAGACTCCACTTCTGACTCATCATGTGCTTCGACTAAAACATCCAAACCCACACTGGCGGCAATATCTAAAAATTCTCTGATCATGGACGTTTCCAACAGTGCACAAATCAGTAGTACAGCATCAGCACCAATAGTTTTCGCTTCATAAATCTGATATTCACTGATTATAAAATCTTTGCGTAAAAACCGGTAATTTCACTGCAGTACTGATCGCCTGTAAATACTCGTCTTTACCTAAAAAAAACTGCGGTTCTGTTAAACACGAAATCGCCGCTGCACCTGCAGCTTCATAATCTCTGGCCAGTCGCAGATAGTCAAACTCTTTGCTAATAATACCTTTAGAGGGTGAAGCCTTCTTGACCTCAGTAATAAAATTCATCCCATCTCTCGACAAACGAGTACGAAACCCACGGTTATTTTTAGGTAAACTCTCAGCGTCAGATCTAATTTTATTTAAATCTTTTATTCTTTGCAGTTGCTCTACTCTGAGCCGTGTAGCCGCTGCAATTTCATCTAAAATCATCATCCACCTCAACCATTGCTCAGAACGATCAGCTGCTGTAATTTCTGCAATGCTTTACCATTGTCAAGCGTTATCCTGGCAAGTTCAATACATTCTTTAATTGAACCTTTGCCTCCCAAATACAAACTCAACCCAGAATTTAAAACTACTGCATCACGTTTTGCGCCTTGTTCCTTACCACTCAAAATATCATAGGTTATACCTGCATTGATTTTTGCATCACCGCCCATAAGATCACTTTTTTTGCATGGGGTAAACCCAAAAGCCTGTGGGTCAAGTGTATAAGTCGTGATTTCACCATCATTAATCTCTGCTATCGTATTCGTTGAAGAAACAGTTACTTCATCAATCCCATCATTGCCGTAAACAACAATGCCACGCTTAACACCCAAGTTAGCAAGTACTTTCGCTAAAGGTTCTACCAACTCTTTTTTGTAAACTCCCAAAAGCTGCAGACTGGCAAAAGCTGGATTTGCCAAGGGGCCAATAATATTGAAAACCGTGCGGATTCCAAGCTCTTTACGCACAGGACCGGCAAATCTCATTGAAGCATGATACGCCTGCGCAAACAAAAAACATAAATCGATTTCCTGCAGCAGCTCTTTATTACGTTCAGCCGAAAGATCTATTTTCACACCCAGTTCTTCCAAAACATCTGCAGCTCCGCTTTTGCTGGAAACGCTGCGATTACCGTGTTTTGCTACAGGAACCCCTGCCGCCGCAATCACAAAAGAACTTGTTGTAGAGATATTAAAGGTATTCGCACAATCGCCTCCAGTACCTACAATATCCAGTACATCTTTACCCGGATCGATATGTGTGCATTTCTCACGCAAACCTTTGCACATGCCGTTATTTCTTCAATAGTTTCACCTTTCATACGCATAGCCGTAATAAACGCCGCAATTTGAGCATTAGTAGCTTCACCGCTCATTATTTCCCCAAAAGCACCTATGGTCTCTGCTCCAGTAAGATTTTGTTTTTCTGCTAATTTATTTATTGCTTCATTGATCATTATTTTCACTCCTTACTATATTGCTAAAAAATTCTTTAAAATACTTAATCCGTCAGGTGTCATAATAGACTCTGGATGAAACTGGACGCCATAAATATCATAATCGCAATGTTTCACAGCCATAATCTCTCCATCGTTCGTAGTCGCTATGACCTCCAGGCATTCGGGCTTGGAATACTTATCAATTATCAGAGAATGGTACCGTGCGGCAAGTATTGTCTGTGGCAACCCTTCAAATAATCTGCTGTTCTTGTCTATTTCGATCATACTCTGTTTGCCATGTACCAGCTCACGGGCATGCACAATTTTCCCGCCGAACACTTCACCGATCGCCTGATGGCCCAGACACACACCTAAGATCGGCATCTTCCCCTGCAACTTTTCTAAAACAGTTTCGCATATTCCTGCATTTTCAGGAAAACCAGGTCCTGGTGACAGAATAATATGCGAAGGCTGCAAAGCTTCTATAGCTTCCACAGTTATTTGATCGTTACGATATACTTTAACCTCATCAGTCAGCATCCCAATAAACTGAAACAGATTAAATGTAAAACTGTCATAATTATCAATAATAATTACCATTACTTTGCTCCTTATTATTCTTTTGCTGTTTCTCGCAGCGCCTTCATACAGGCCCCTGCTTTATTTACTGTTTCTGCGAACTCATTGTCAATCACAGAATCGGCTACAATCCCACCGCCGGCCTGTATATAAACTTTACCAGCACGTTTTACCATAGTCCTTATCGTGATACAAATATCCATATTACCGCCAAAATCTATATAGCCCATACCACCGCCGTAAATTCCTCGACGCTGAGGTTCCAGCTCATCAATAATCTGGCAGGCCCTGATCTTCGGAGCACCGCTTAAAGTTCCGGCTGGAAATACGGACTGCAAAGCATCCAGGCAATCTTTATCTGCTCTCAATCGTCCAGTAACACGGCTGGTTATATGCATCACATGAGAAAATTTTTTAATTTCCAGATAATCAAGTACTTTAACAGTGCCAAATTCACTTACGCGTCCCACGTCATTTCGGCCTAAATCTACCAGCATATTATGTTCGGCTATTTCTTTGGCATCAGCCAAAAGTTCTTTTTCCAATGCCTGGTCCAGTTCTTCTGTCGCCCCTCTTGGTCTTGTACCTGCAATCGGCATCGTCGTAATCTCGTGTCCATTCACCTTCACAAGAGTTTCCGGCGAACTTCCTGCGATTTCAACATCATCATTTTTCATCAACACCATATATTGAGATGGGTTCGTCGTCCGCAAGATACGATAAGCATTAAAAAGATCCTGATCGTAGTCTGCTGTAAATTTCTGTGAATAAACTATTTGAAATACATCGCCATTCTTGATATATTTTTTGCATTTCTGCACATTAGCTGCATATAGATCCTTACTTTGATTAGATTTTACTTCACCAAGTTTGGCCGCTATAAATGGCCTCTGAGCAACCGAGCTAGACAAAAGCGCTTCAACGGCCGTAATTTCCCGCTCAGCTTTTGCATAATTCACCTCTAAATTATCTGTGCGTACATTCACAATAATAAAAAGTTTCTGTTTTAAGTGATCAAACGCTACTATTTTATCAAACAACATCAAATCAAAATCAGGAAAATCTGTCGCTTTTGTCGGGTCAAATTGCAGACTCGGCTCACAATACTGAACAAAGTCATAACCAAAATAGCCTACAAAACCTCCTGTCAAAGGCGGTATCCCTCCGATTTTAGGAACCCTATATTCTGCCAGCACCTCTTTAATACAATTTACAGGATCCTTGGTCTTGAATTTTACTTTAGCACCGTTAATAACTTCTACAACTTTATCTTTAGCTCTCAGTTTGACGATTGGATCATAGCCGACAAAAGAATAACGTCCCCAGCGCTCACCGCCCTCCAAACTTTCCAGCAGAAAATAATCGTTGCTGCTGTTTTTTACAGCTGCTAAAAATGCCAGCGGCGTTGTCATGTCAGCCAGACATTCTTTCGCAACTGGAACTGCTGTATAGTCTTTTTGATAGGCTTTAACTTCTTCCAGCGTAAGATTAAGCACTGTTTTCACTCCTTCATCGTTAAAATAAATAAAAAACCTGCCCTTGTTATAACAAGGACAGGTTGAAAAAACATATACCTGCGGTACCACCTTGATTCACGAAAATAAATCGTGCACTTAAAGCAGAGTGCCAACACACCCCTCGCCCTTAACGCAGGCGTTGCGTTGCAGAGTACTTTCGGCAAGCCGATTTGACTGCACCCTCAGCGGTCCATTTATCAAACTGCATTTCTATCCGGTTCCCAGCTCCCCGAACTCTCTGTAAGCGCATTTTTTGACTTGATCTCCGCCTCTACGGTTTTGTGGTCGTTATTTAATTGTTGTAAGTTTAGCATCATGTTAACAAGCGTCAACAAGTTTTTCAAAAATCGCTAAAAAATTTTTTCAAATTTTCAATTTTGTCAATCAGTTTACACTTTTAATAAATTCACAGAAAATTCCTGTTATTTTAATATTTATACAAATTCACTCTTCGCCACTCAAAACAATTCTACACACATCACCATCACTGCT
>ENA-OQHL01001251-OQHL01001251.1-human-gut-metagenome-genome-assembly--contig:-NODE-1251-length-13515-cov-3.389005_pt1 | contig 13515 bp, 14 predicted proteins | sample MGYA00242565_ERZ504723 | MGnify/ENA primary metagenome ERZ504723 (study PRJEB26092, sample SAMD00036211) | human gut metagenome | host: Homo sapiens | study: EMG produced TPA metagenomics assembly of... | reverse complement strand
ATTTTTTCATCGTTCGCTGTCTCAATGTATGTAAATCCCCAAGGACACATGCATTTCCATATTTTTCATTAAAAAATCCATACTCTGATTTGCTCTGTACTGACTTTCCATGCCCCAGATGGTCATTGCCAACAACATAAAATCCTTTGTCACAGAGATACTGTGCAAAATCCGAATACCTGTCAACATATTCTACCATCCCGTGGCTCAGCTGCAGTACAGCCTTTACGTGTCCTTCCGGTTTCCATTCAATTGTATGAATCTCTGTATTTCCATCCTTTGACGGAAAGTAAAATTCATCTTTCATCTTTCTCTCTACCTGTCATCTAATTTTATATATTCGCGATGAGGAGCCAGCGGCTTATATGCCGGACGGATGATCTTATCCGCATTCTTCAGCTCTTCCAGACGGTGTGCACTCCATCCTACAATACGTGCAGCCGCAAAGATCGGTGTATACAGTGACGGAGGAAGATCCAGCATACTGTACACCAGACCACTGTAAAAGTCCACATTCGCACTGACACCTTTGTAAATCTTGCGCTTCTCGGCGATTACTTCCGGAGCCATATGCTCTACCTTCTCATAAAGCGCATACTCTGCCTCGCAGCCTTTCTCCTGTGCAAGCTGCTTTACAAACGCACGAAATACATCTGCACGAGGATCAGAAATGGAATAAACCGCATGTCCCATTCCGTAGATCAGACCTTTTTTATCAAAGGCTTTCTTATCCAACAGTGCTTCCAGATACTGACGGATCTGCTCTTCATCAGTCCAGTCTGTCAGTGTTGCCTTCATATCCTCAAACATCTGTGTCACTTTTACATTCGCACCGCCATGCTTCGGTCCTTTCAGGGAAGCCATCGCTGCTGTAATCGTAGAATACGTATCGGTACCGGAAGAAGTAACTACATGAGTCGTAAAGGTGGAGTTATTACCACCGCCATGATCCATATGAAGCACAAGTGCCATATCCAGGATCTCTGCCTCAAGCGCTGTATACTTTCTGTCTTCACGAAGCATCATCAGGATATTCTCCGCTGCGGAAAGCTCCGGATGAGGTGCATAAATATAAAGATCCTCACCTCTTCTGTAATTATATGCATGGTAGGCATATACCATAAACATTGGGAACTGACTGATCAGATTCAGACACTGACGAAGTACGTTCGGAATCGAAATATCATCCGCTTTGTCATCGTATGTATACATACTCAGGATATAGCGGGAAATGTTGTTCATCATATCACTGCTCGGCGCTTTCATGATTACATCCCGTACAAAGTTCGGCGGAAGTGTCCGGCGCTCTGCGATCATGGCACGAAATTCATCCAGCTGCACCTTTGTCGGAAGTTCTCCAAACAAAAGGAGATATGTTGTCTCTTCAAATCCCGGGTGCTCTGCTTTTAAAAATCCGCCGATCAGCTCTTTGATATTATATCCACGGTAGTAGAGGCTTCCTTCACACGGAACTTCTTTGCCGTCTACGACTTTGGTATTTACAATATCTGAAATGTTGGTCAGACCTGCAAGTACACCTTTTCCATTTAAATCACGAAGACCTCTCTTCACCTCATACTTGGTATACAGTTCTTTATCAATCGCTGTATTCGTCTCACAAATATGTGCCAGCTCCTGAATCTTGGGTGTATTTTCAAAAATGATGTTCTCAATGTCTCTCTGCATATAGCCTCTCCTTCCGTCATTTGTTTTATATTTCTTTATTATACTAAAGATTTTGCTCCTATACAATTAACTGTGTATTAAATATTTATGAACTATTGCTGTTTATTCTGTTTGGACCTGCACAGAAATCATTACACGATTTGATCACTTAAATAGTTCGCAAGCTCTGCAAATTCTTCCAGAGTCAGGGCTTCTCCACGGATACTCGCGCCTCTGCCGAGATGTCCGATCGCCGCTTCGATCTGCTCCTTCGTAAAATCCAGCTCCGGTGAATTCTTCAGGCCATTCGCAAGCGTTTTTCTTCTCTGATTGAACGAAGCCCGGATGATCCGAAACATCAGTTTTTCATCTTTTACCTGCACCGGCGGTTCTTCATATCTGTCAAGACGGATGACTGCAGAACCGACCTTCGGGCGCGGCATAAAACAGTTCGGCGGTACATTGGCTACAATATATGGTTTTGCGTAATACTGGACCGCAAGTGACAGCGCTCCGTAATCCTTCGTTCCCGGTCCTACCTGCATCCGATCTGCTACTTCTTTCTGAACCATGACTGTAATACTCTTCATTGGAACATGATTTTCAAACAATCCCATGATGATCGGAGTCGTAATATAATATGGAAGATTTGCCACAACTTTGATCGGCTTTCCTTCATTCTCCCGTTTTGCAAGCTCAGCAATATCCACTTTTAACACATCCTCATTGATGACCTGCACATTGTCATAGCCATCCAGAGTATCCTCCAGAATCGGAATCAATGCCTTATCTATCTCTACTGCCGCTACCTTTCCCGCAGCGCATGCCAGATACTGTGTCATCGTTCCGATTCCCGGTCCGATCTCCAGCACAAAATCATCCTTAGTAATCTCTGCAGATCCGATGATCTTATCCAGTACATGCGTATCTATCAGGAAATTCTGTCCGAATTTTTTCTGAAACACAAAGTTATACTTCTGAAGCACCGCGATCGTATTCTGCGGATTTCCAAGTGTTGGTTCTTTCATCTGCACACCTCTTTCTCTACTTTTTGAAACGATATAATTTTTTTGCATTTTCTGTTGTCTGTCTTACAACCTCTTCGTAAGAAATTCCCTTTAATCCTGCGATCTCTTCTGCAACATACACAAGATTCAGGGAACTGTTACGTTTTCCACGATTCGGAACAGGAGCCAGATACGGGCTGTCCGTCTCAAGAACCAGTGACTCCAAAGGGATCTCCTGCACCACTTCTTTTAATTTCTTTGCATTTTTAAAGGTTACGACACCACCGATTCCAAGATAAAATCCCATCTTTACATACTCTTTCGCCTGCTCCGGGGAATAGGAAAAACAATGGATCACACCGCTTAATTCTCCTGCATACTGCTTCATAATCTCCATCGTATCTGCGGCTGCTTCCCGGCTGTGAATGATCACCGGCAAATCCAGTTGTCTCGCAAGTTCCAGCTGCCGGATAAACCACATTTTCTGTAAATCCCGGTTCTCCTTATCCCAGTAATAATCCAGTCCGATCTCTCCGACAGCGACCATCTTTTCCCTGGCAAGCAGTTGTTCCATCCGCTTCATCTTCTCCTCGTCCAGTTCACCCACTTCGTCCGGATGTACCCCGATCGCACCGTAAATGAACGGATATCTGTCTGTCAGCTGCTCAATCTTGTCCCAGGACGCAATATCAGAACCTGCATCTACGATCAGCTCTACGCCATTTTCCCGCATAGAACCAAGCAATTCTTCTCTGTCTTCTTCAAACTGTCTGTCATCATAATGTGCATGTGTATCAAAAATCATCTACATTTAACCTCTTTTCGCGGATATACGGAAAAAGGAGAGAATCTGTCTTGTTTTCTCTCCTCTTTCCTTACCGTTTTCTATTTAAAATAATACCATACTGCCTGAAAATGTTCAATGCAGGACTCTCAATTATCTCACATGATTTACGAAATCGGACGCACGTTTCTACAGATTATCAAAGATATCAAACTGAGTCAGGCATACTAGGCGCTACGTGAGACCACACTTAGTATCCCTGCAATCTGCGAACTGGTTTGACATGAAAGCCTGGAACATTTTATGTGGATATTCCCAGTCGCCCATTGACCCTACTTCCAATATTTTTCCACTTCCTGTGCTGCTTCCTGTGAAGAAATGTGAAACTTTTCCTGAACTTTTCCACATATCACTTCTTTTTCCAGTTCCATTTCCTGAAGCAGCTCCACAACAGCCTGTATGCCTTCTTAATGTATTCACTTTTTTCTGCTGCCATTTCAAATTCCTCCTCTGTCTCTGCATTGATAAACTGAAGCCATTTCAGCAGCTCTGTCTCTGGATAATCATGTTTTGCCAGCTTCGGAAGTTCCAGTGTATGAATCTCAAATTTATCACTATACAACTTCCTCCCCTTATCTGACCAGAAATGAAAACGGCAATAATATTCTTCATCATCAAACATTATAAAAATTCAGAATCCCCAGCTTATCGTCTTTATCCTTCTGACGCAAATGGGACGGCAAAATCTTACTCTCATTGATTTCCTTCAGATTGATCCCAAGTACTGCTGCCAGAAATGCGTTACGCACCTCTTCGTCTTCCATCAGTTCTTTAAAACAGAAATCTACTTTTGGCTTCATTAAAAATTGTGTTGGTTTTGTATTCTCCATACATGCTCCTCCTTTGTTCTGATGGAATTTAAAATATTTCGATGAGCATGTACTTGTATTTCTGATTTTATTATATCCTTTGACGCGATGTTTCACAATCGCAAATACAGACAAACTCCCGCTCTTTAGTTACTGTTCACCCCGATCAATAACTTCTTTTATCCATCTCTTTACTCTTTATCTGGGAATAATTTTTTGAATGGCAGTCTCTCTGCCATATTTGAAAATTGAAAGGGATTCCTTTCAAGATGAATTTTATTATACTTGAAATTTTTTGAGGATACAATTAAATTTTCATAAAGATCCTCTAAAAAATTTTCATACATAAAAGACCAGATATCAAGTACAGCAAGTATACCTTGATATCTGGTCTTTGAAATTATCTCCTCTTACAACACCACATCATCCACTTTTTCAAAATTATCCAATCTGTAAGACTCCACTGTCGCCTCTGTCACCAGATAAAATCTTTCTCCCGCGTACAAGCCTCTCACTTCTGAATATCCGCTCAACTTTTTCTCAAATACACAAGTAAACCCTTTTTCTTTATCATAGGAATAAATGTAGTATTCCTGCTGGTTCTTGTATCCCGGGAATCCAATCAGGTTCTTCTCCGTATCTACAAACGCTGCCCGATAATTATAGGATACATCTGTTGAATAGCACTCCTCCAGCACTGTTTTCGCAACTTCTTTTACGTCTTTCGGATCCGAAATATCGAACATAGACAGTTTTACGCCATTCACTGTTGTCCCATCTTCCTCCACATCCATTCCGATTCCAAGAAGCAGCCCGTCTCCATACGGATGCAGATAATCAGAAAATCCCGGTATCTTCAGTTCGCCCAGTACTTTCGGCTTTTTCGGATCAGACAGATCTACGGAAAAGAGTGGATCAACTTGCTTGTAAGTTACAAAATAACAGGTATCTCCCATAAATCTTGCTGAATATACTCTTTCATCTTCTGCCAGATTATCCAGTTTTCCTGTTTCTTTCAAGTCTTTATCTAAAATATAAAGTGCATTTGTAGAATCTGCTCCCTGACTGCCTGTATTGCTTGCACTATCCGTCCTCAGTAATGGATTCACACCGCCGGATGTATCATCATTTTCACGGATTGTGGTCACAACCCGCAGATATCCGTTGTATTCATCAATACTAAAAGAATCATTGACCATACCATCGATCACAACATCGCCCGTTCCATCCAGCTCTCCATTTTTATAAGAAACTTTTCGAATCTCTGTCTGTGTCACCGGAGAGACTTTTGCGTCATAGATTGTGTCATACACATAAATATTATTCTCACTTACATAGCACTGACTGCCATCTCCGAAGAATGCCAGGTGATCGATCTGCTCTGTCGGGTCTTTCAGACTGAATGAAGTCACTACTGTATAAACTCGTCCCTTTTCCTGCTGCGGAAGTAAAATATAACTGCTGTCCATCACTTTCCCCTGCACTTCCGGTACATAACTGCTGACATCATTCTTTGACCCGGAAATATCGGCATAGAACGTACTAAGCAGATACACGTAATCTCCGGATACACGCATAGTATGGAAACTTCCGCTCTGTGACATCTCTCCCAAAGATTTTGGCTTTTCCGGATTGCTCACATCAAAAACTTCCGCCACAGTATGTGTCACACTTCTGACGACTCCCTGACTGTCTGTCTCATCGGTGGTTCTCGCATACACACAGACCAGTTTTTCATCTTTTAAATAAATCTCGATCAGATAATCATTTGCATCCATGGAAATGGTTCCTACTTGCTTCATCTCTTCAGATTCAATATTCAGGATCTGCACCTTATCCATGCTCATGATATACAGATACTTTCCGTCCGTCTTGACGACATCACCTTCACCGACCCCCTCTGTCCGCACATTCGTATCGGAATGTGATACAGCCTGATCAGCGACTGCTTTCTCCCCTGTATAAAGAGCCGCTCCATCAGCTCCCCCTGTGCCATACATGATCTCTTCCTCTTCTGCCGCTGCCTGAACGTACTTGTAAATCTGATCATAATCCTTCGCACTTGCCAACGCAGCAGTCGACTCAGCGACTGTATCGTCTGCAGCCTTTTCCGCTGCTTTTTGTGCTTCCTTATCCTGCATCATTCCACGTCCGGAAAGTGCAACTGCCCCCACAACAAGACAACAACATGCCGCTGCTGCCACAATTCCATAAACTGGTGTCCGTTTTTTCTTTTTCTGTGCCAGTTTCTTTTCAATATTCTCAGGTTTTAAAGAATCAGGCACTTCCATCCCCTCTGCTGACTGCACAATCTTGTCTTTTATTTCCTCTTCTGTAAAATGTCTGTCTCTTTTATTTTCCATCCTTATACCTCCACTTCCTGAAGAACCACTCGCATCTTCTCCAGGGCCCTCTTTTTTCTGGAACGAACCGTAACCGGATTCATATCCAGCATCTGACCGATCTCATCACTTTTGGTATCCTCCAAATACTGAAAATGAAACAATCAGACGTTCTTCATCATCCAGTTTCCAGAATGCACTCTTTACATCCTGTGAGACAGCATAGTCTGACTCTTTTGATGGATAAGTCTCATCCAACTCATGTGTCTGGGCTCTCTTTCGAAACTGGTTCTTACAATGATTGCTCAATATGGTAAAGATCCAGCTTCTGAAAGACTCCTCCTTTTTGAGACTGGATATCTTTTCATAAGCTGTCACCACAGTATCACTGACTGCATCCTCCGCCTCCTGCGGATGCTTCAGAGTATAGAGTGCAAATTTATAAAGTTCCACATAGATTCTGGAATACAACTCCGAAAACGCTTTGACGTCCCCGCGCTTTGCACGTCGTATCAGAACTGCTTCCGCACTTTTTTGATAATCGTACATCCGCATCCCCTCTCTTTCTTTTTTGTTTGTGTTACTGTTCACAATAACTCTTTTGTCACACATAAGAGTCTTTCAAGTGAAGTTTTGTTGCATGGAAATAAAAAATCAGGGAGATTTTTTGTTTCTCCCTGATTTTTTCATCTGTTTAATCTCTAACCTCTATAGTAATTGATCAGACAGCCCTTCAAAATAATCTCTCTTTCGGCATCTGTCAGATCACCCAGACGGAACTCTACTTCTTTCAGTTCATCTCCTACAACATAGGCCTTGATCACATCTGCCTTTTCTTCTACTGCGTTTCTCACATCCGGAATGAAGATATAGTCATCATTCTTAAATGGAAGTGCTTTGTCATCCGCATCTGTCAGAAGCGGCAGCATTCCCCAGTTGATCAGGTTTGAACGATAACGTTTTGTAGCATACTCGTTGGCAATGTTTGCCCATCCGCCCAGTACTTTCTGGCAGGATGCAGCCTGTTCACGTGCAGAACCGTCTCCCGGTTTCACTGCAAAGATCGTACTTCCGACTCCTACATTTCCTTCTCCGACCTGTGGGAATTTCTCCTGAACCTTCGCCATGACCGGTTTTAATTCTTCCAGCACCTCAAGCGGACATTTTCCTGCTTCGATCGCCTTCTGTGCTGCCTGTACTTCTTTGGCGCGTCCTACATATGCAGGATCTTTTCTGGAAAGTGCAAATTCTGCCAGTCCCAGCGGATTCGAACGATAAGAAGAAGTCTCACCGGACGGAATCAGTTCATCTGTTGTCGTAACAGGATCGTGGATCTCAGATACAACCTTAAGAACCAGATTCTGTGGAAGTGCTGACATTTCCGGCCAGTCTTTGATATTCGGACCAAACTTGATCTCTACACTTGGATCTGCCACGCCCTTGCTGTCAAATACACGATTTGCATAAATGTTCTGATCAAAGTGATATTTCTGTCCCTTGTACTCGACATCCATTGCTGTCGCCGGTGTCAGGAATCCTTTGTTTGCCGCTGTTGCCGCAATCGAACGGGCATCCATCAATGCAACAGAAGAAATCTGACCGTTCTGCAGCTTGGAACCTTCTCTGTTCGGGAAGTTTCTTGTTGTATGACGGATTGAGAACGCATTGTTTGCAGGCGTATCTCCGGCACCAAAGCATGGTCCGCAGAATGCAGTCTTCACAACGGTTCCTGCCTCCATCAGATCTGCGATCGCTCCATTTTTCACAAGTTCCATATAAATCGGTGTACTTGCCGGATACACGCTGAATGTAAATTCATCCGCACCGATATTTCTTCCTTTGATGATGTCCGCTGCCGCACAGATGTTTTCAAATCCACCGCCTGCACAACCGGCAATAATTCCCTGATCTACATACAGTTTTCCATTCACGATCTTGCTCTGGAGAGAGTAATCTACTGCTCCATCCAGACTGATCAGCGCTTTCTTCTCAACTTCGTGAAGAATGTCTGCCAGGTTTGCATTTACTTCATCGATCGTATAGACATTGCTCGGATGGAACGGCATCGCGATCATTGGTTTGATCTCACTCATATTGACATAAACCATTCCATCATAGTAAGTCACTGCTCCTGGATTCAGTTCTTTGTATCCTTCGCTTCTTCCGTGGATCTCATAGAATTCCTGAATCTTCTCATCTGTTTTCCAGATAGAAGACAGACAAGTTGTCTCTGTTGTCATAACATCGATTCCGATTCGGTAATCTGCGCTCAGTTTTGAGACTCCAGGTCCGACAAACTCCATGACTTTATTGTTCACATATCCATTTGCAAATGTAGCTCCGATAATCGCCAGAGCAACATCCTGAGGTCCGACTCCTTTTGCCGGCTCTCCATCCAGATAGATTCCGATCACTTCTGGTTTCTTGATGTCATATGTCTTATTCAAAAGCTGTTTTACAAGCTCCGGTCCGCCTTCTCCCATTGCCATGGTTCCCAATGCTCCGTAGCGGGTATGGCTGTCAGAACCAAGGATCATCTTGCCGCACTCTGCAAGAACCTCTCTTGCAAACTGATGGATGACTGCCTGATGAGGCGGAACATACACACCACCGTACTTTTTCGCACAGGTAAGCCCAAACATATGGTCATCCTCATTGATCGTTCCACCAACTGCACAGAGACTGTTATGACAGTTTGTCAAAACATACGGTACCGGAAATTTTTCCAGTCCGGAAGCTCTTGCCGTCTGAATAATTCCCACAAACGTAATATCGTGGGATGTCAATTTATCAAATTTAATCTGCAGGCGTTCCATATTGCCTGAAGTATTATGACTGTCCAGGATTCCATAGGCAATCGTATTCTTTGCAGCCTCTTCTTTCGAGACAGGAAGTGACACATTTCCCGTATCTTCCAGGATTTCTGTGCCGTTTAACAAGTACACACCGTTATCATATAATTTAATCATGGTAACCTCCTTTGTCTTTCCAATAATTTCACTAACTGTTTATCATTTTAGCATGTTAAAGAGGGAATTGCAAAAAAATTCTGCGGGATTATCTTGTCTCCCGCAGAATTTTTACAACTTCCAGTCTGGTCTCCCCGACCGTGATCACATCTTCTTTCTGGATCACAATTGGCTTATGAATCTGTTTTCCATTCAAATATGTATGGTTTTTTGAACCTTCATCTCTCAAGTACAGCTTATCCCCACTTCGGATGATCGCGCAGTGTACCTTTGATACTCTTAAATCTTCCGGCAGGGACAAAAACTTGTCGTACTCCGATGATGCACTGACCCTTCCGATTCCCAGCGAATCATAAAAAATAAAACTATACTGATCCTGCTGATCCACATCTTCCAGAATGATCTTCCAGCGTCTCTTTGCCGAGGCAGATGATGTACGGCATTCTGCCTGTTCTCTCACCGGACGACGTCTCGATTCTGGTTCATAATCATCCTCTTCCTCATCATCATCTTCTTCGTCATCATAGTCATCATCATAATCATCTTCAGAATGATATCTCCGTTCAAACTGATTATAATCTTTTTCTCTTTTAATAATTTTGAAATCGTAAAAAAGATTACTGCTATGATCGCTGCGATCAATATTCCGATAATTACCCAATACAACATAATTCCTATCAACTCCTCTGAAGGTATCTTACTATACTTTCAGAATGAGGGCAAGCGAAAGACGAAGAAAATTTATCTTGTTCGATCCACTCTACTGCGCAAAAGGAACCCACGGACAGCGTTTTGCAATTTCCTGATTATATGCTTCCAGATTTTTCATCTGTTCTGCAATATGAGGCACATTCATCCGTTCCACAAGAACCTGAATTGTCTCTTTTCCTTCCTCAGCCAGTTCTTTACGTCTTTCTTCCGTAGGAATTGACGGTGTACTCATGTGGTCTTTCGGATCTCCAAAATAATATCCGATCGAACCACTTTGATATGCAAGTGCAAAAATATCATCAAATTCCGCACAAGTCTGCTTCTCCTGATGCTCATATTTTGTAGTCAGCGGTACATCTTCCAATCTGCCCAGCATATCATAAGCGCCCACTGTAATTGCATGGAAGGTATCTGCTGATTTAAAAATATCCTGTCCGTTTCTCATCAGCTGCATGATCATATCCATATACAAAATCGGAGTTCCTGTTTTATCCATAAAATCTCTTACCATCGGACTCACTGTCATATGTGCCGGACCATGTGCACTGATATAAATCTGTCTTTTAAATCCCTGGCGTAAAAGACTTTCCGCAATTCCTGTCAGATAACGAATCCCTTCCTGAATGCTGACCTGAACCGTACCTCTTCCACTTGCGGTCGCTCCTGCATAAAAATATGGAAGCCCCGTTAATACAAGTCCGTCACACGCCTCTGCCATTTTAAGTGCAAACGCTTCACTGACTACGGTTTCCGAATCCAGAGGAAATCCCCCGTGCATTTCCACAGTTCCGACCGGAACGATCACAATATCATTTCGTGTAAGATATTCTTCCACTTCATCATTCAACATCTTCGGTATAATTCTTGTTCTCATTTTTCACCTTTCCTCTTATAACTGAAATATCTTTTTGGCATTCTCAAAACAAATTTTTCTGTAGGCCTGTACAGATAATTTTCCTTCCTGATACTGTCTGTCCAGCCATTCTCCCAATGGAAATACCATATCTGTATTTACCATATCGGTGCCAAACATCAGACGATCCTGAAATTCTTCCAAAAATTGTAAACCAAACTTTTCATCTCTCATAATAGCACATCCGCCACTGTTTGCAGACAGATCTGCATATAAATTTTTATAATTTCTCATAAGACAGACCAATCTGCCGCCTTCCTTGACAGGACCTTTTCCCCATTCCATTCGAGATTTCAGATCCGGCTTCGCATCCTGACTGATTTCATGCCAGAACGGCTGACTGTGTCCTATAAATTTAATCTGGGATATTTTTCTAAAGCTTCTTCCAACATCGGCAGTCCCGGTTCATCGACAATGCCATATTCATATCCCTCCTGCGGACTCATATGAAACAGGATTGGCATTCCCAGTTTTTCCGCCGCCTGAAATACAGCCTGAACAAAAGGATGGTTTATTTTTCTGCAGATCATAAACTCACCAATTCCTACAGCTCCCTGCCTTTGATATTCCCTGAGCCTCTCTTCAATGGTTTCTTCACAATTTTCATCCAGATTACACATCCATACATATTTTTCAGGAAATCTTCTGGCCAGTTCTCTGCATTTCTGGTTTCCGGAGACAGAAGCCATTGCTCCTTCTGTCTCTCCGGATGACATAACAACCGCTTTTTCAATCTGAAGCTCTTCCAGATGAGCAAGCATTTCTTCGCCTGTTGATATCTTGAATTTTTCTGTTCCCGGAACCGGATCTAACGCTGCATGTAAATGAATATCTATTTTTTTCATAGCATACTCAGCCTCATTTTCTGTACTTTATTTTGCCTTTAATTCTGCATACATCTGTTCTGTAGTCTCTTTATTCAAATTAAAGATCAGGCCCACTCCAACCAACTCTAAAATACAAGTTACCACCGGAATAATATTAACCAGGAAGTAAATACCATTCACTGCTTCCGCTGTCTGTACTACATTGGAACCGGAAACAAATCCGATTGCTGCTAATCCGAAAGAAACTCCTGTAGAGGCAATGGTCGAACCTATTTTTCTACTAAATGTATATAAAGAATACATAGAACCATCGCTTCTTTCATTAAATTTCCATTCGCTGTAATCCAGACAGTCTGTAACAAGCGCCCAGATCAACATTGTAAATACCGTCTGTCCAATCGTTCCCAACACAACCAATGCAGAATAAATATATACATTTTTAATTTCCATGACAACCGGGATGACACTAAAGATTGTACTGGAAACAATGGCTGCCATTAAAGTTGCTTTTTTTCCAAACTTTGCTACCAATTTCGGAACCAATGGGAAACAGATCACCAAAATCGGGATTGTCGCAAGACTGATAATAGACATTACATCTGTTCTTGCATAGTACTCTTTAAAAATGTAGCTTCTTACCTGGTTTGATCCAGTGATAAAGAGCATACTTCCTAATGTTGCCACCATAACTCCGATCAATGGTCTGTTGTGTACGGTTGCTTTTAATACTTTTCCATAATTAAATTTCTCTGCTTTTTCAGAATTCTGTCGAATACGCTCCTGTGTAAAATTCAGCAGAACAAAATAGCTGATAATACTTAAAACACCGAAGATTACCGCGATTAGTGTAAAACGTTCCGGAAGAATATTGCTCTGCTTGTCAAAGCAGACAACCGGAACAATTGAAAGCCCTACGATTCCTACAATCGTTCCGCCGATACTTCTTGCTCTGGAGAGTTTACTTCTCTGAATCGGATCATCACTTACTACACTTGCCATCGCACCAAATGGCATGGAAGTTCCTGTGTAGCTCATTCCATACAGAACATATGCAAATGCTACATAAGCATGAAGTGCAATACCTTCCAACGGAACATTTAAAAAGCAAAGCACACCGGATAACGCCAGTGGAATCATAAAAATCTTGATCCATGGTTTGAATTTATCTCCGGACTTTCCGATCATCCAACGATCCGGGAAAGATCCCATGATCGGGTCATTGATCGCATCCCATAATCGGGCTACCAAGAATAACGGTTCCCATCCATCCTGCGCTGATTCCCAATACATTGGTACAAAAAATTAGAAAGTATGCATCTACAAATAAATTTACAAAGCTGCCTGCCATGTCCCCAAATACATATCCTATTTCATCCTTCACTCCGAAGGGGCGAATTTGTTTTTTCTCCATCCTGCTCATCCCTCTTT
>ENA-OQHL01001248-OQHL01001248.1-human-gut-metagenome-genome-assembly--contig:-NODE-1248-length-13560-cov-1.851783_pt1 | contig 13560 bp, 16 predicted proteins | sample MGYA00242565_ERZ504723 | MGnify/ENA primary metagenome ERZ504723 (study PRJEB26092, sample SAMD00036211) | human gut metagenome | host: Homo sapiens | study: EMG produced TPA metagenomics assembly of... | reverse complement strand
TGCCAGACGGTAAGGGTGGTGCTTTCATTGGGCAGCAGGTTTTTCCGTAAGGGTAGCGGTTTCCCCGCTGCCAAGGCTGACCGTTAGGTTTGTCACATCGTTCAGCCCGGTGTTGCGGATGGTAAAGTGAATGGGTGTCAGGCTGTTCAACGCCAGCGTTGCATAATCCACACCGATCTGTTCCACTGCCACCGCATCGGTGACAAAATCAGAGGTAGCGGTATAGAGGATCGTTTCCTCACCCGGAACGGTCACGCCGCCGATTACCTGCGGGTTTTCATCGTCATACCGGGTGGCCTGAATGGCGGCCTGCACCTGATTGGTGCCGCTGACATAGGCATCAAAGTGGTCAGCCAGCGTGCGATCCGGCAGCTCTGCCAGTTCCAATGGTGCGGACAGAGTGTAGGTATTTGTGGCATTGCGCAGCTTGGCCGCCTTCAAAATGCCGTGATCTACCGCGCCGTTGGCGTTATTGACAGTCTCATTCCAGACGATGGTAAGATCATTGCGGCTGCGATGATCCCCGCTGAGGGAAGCGAAGCGGAAGTCTCCGCCCACGACGGCGTTGCCGCTGCTGGTCAGGGTCGACAGAGAGCCGGGGAAACTGTTGGACATGGTGCCGCTGCCGTCCACAGCCAACAGCTGAATATCGCTGCTGCCGTCTCGGACACTGTGCCAACCGATGACAAATCGGTCATCCCCGCTGCCGAAGTTGGCTGCAACGACCTGGGGGTTTTCGTCAAGATTGCTGTCACAGGTCGCCAACATGGCTGTACCGGGAGTTCCGTCAGCAGCCACGGTACAATAGGCGATCTCGTAGGCGGAGGTATCTCCGGTTCCGCTGCGGTCCAGCGAGTAAACCGCCATAGCGGTTCCGTCGGGCAGCATGGCCGCCTGCAACGCCTTCACGCTGCCAGTAGCACCGTTATAAAGCATTTTTGCCTTGCTCCAGGTGCCGTTAGTGCTGTCATAGCAGCTGTACATGATACAATCTCTGGTCGTAAAATTCAGCAGGTTGTTGCTGCCCTGCGTACCGGGATCAGGGGTGTAGACGCTGCGCCAGAACACGATGGCATTGCCGTCGCCGCCCACTGCCGTGGCTGGGGCCAGATCCGGCGTGCCGTCGTTGGTTAGGCGGGTGGAAGTCCAGGTTGTGCCGTTATAGACGGACACTACGATCTCCGTGCTGTTCATCAGCAGGTTTTGCTCTTCCAATGTCACGGCATCACCGGCATTTTTACCCGGCAGGTCGGTGCCCATGCGAACCCAAGCCGCCGCCGCGAAGCTGCCAGTGCCGGACAAAGAAACGCTCGTGTCGCCGTAGCCGGAGAACCCTGTAGGATCGTCAATTTTGCTGGAGGTAGAATAGACGCTGCCATTGAGGGTGGAGAAATGTGCCCGGCTGTCGTAAATACTGCTGCTGTTGCCGTCGTTGATGTAGACCAATACCTTCCCGTCATCGCTGAGCTGTGGATAGGATGTGGGGTTGGCATTAGTCTGGATGTTTTCCAGCCCACTGGGGGAGTTCAGAGAGAACAGCATCATCCGCTGCTGGGGCTGGCCCCAGGTACGGGCATATTGCTCCAGATAGTCCCGGCTTTGGAGCGTTGCACTGCCAGAAGCCACCTGCATTCCGCTCTGGGCCGCCGCCATCCGCAGCGAGGCAAGGCTCAGCCCACTGGTGGCGCTATTCCAGTAGTCGTCGATTGTTTTCCAGTCATTAAAAGTCCTGGTGGCTCCAAGGGTTCCGGAGGCGATCACCGCCTCGTAGGAGATAAACAGGAAGGTTGCCACAAATTTGATTCCCACTTCGCTTTGGATTCCCAGGGCCTGACCGTTGATCTGGCGCTTTGTCCCGTCGGCAGATAGGTGCGGGAAAGGAACTTATTCGTAGACTGTCACATCCAAATTGCCGAATAGACCGATCTTCAGCGCCACGACCGAATAGTCAAAGCCAATACCGCCAAACGCGTGGACATAGGCGTTGATACGCAGCGTGGTCAAAAGTCATTCACTGCCGTGGCCGTGGGATCGCTCCAGGCAAGCTCTGTACCCTCGCCCTGCCGGCCGTAGCGCACTGCGGTACGGAAATCCAGCTGAATGGCACCACCCAGCTCAAAGGTTGCTGTCAACGGCACAGGACCAGCCATGGCGTTCACGCTGAAGGAGAAGCCCACACCAACACCGGTGGTAAATCCGCCGCCTACGGTGAAAACCTCCCACTCCTTTTTTTCGGTGTTATAGCGGATTTCCGCTTCGTAAAAGCCCTCCAACTGCAAGTTGAGATCCGTGCTGGTGACATTGTCGGCTATGGAGTTGGTTTTGTAGCCTCCCCGTTGGATCCATGACGGTGCCCTGGGCCATCTGGCCTCAGGCAGTCCCCAGGTCCCTGGCCAGTCACCCACTCCAGGTTCTGCGTCAGCATCATTCCGCAACCCAACGCCACCGCCGTCCTCGGAATAGTCCATGTCCTCCATCTCCAGCGTATTATACCCGGCCCAAATCATGGCACGGAACACGGAGGGATCTTCGCTGGGGGTGATAATCATTTTGAACACGGAAGTGTCCACCGGACCGCTCAGATCATCCAGCCGTCCGGTCAGCACCTTGAGAATGTTACTATCGCCCACTCCGCCAAAGTCGACTTGATTCACTCCACTGGAGGATCCCATCGTCGCCAGAATACCGGTGACGCGGTCATCCTCTGTCACCTTGGGCACTCGGGTCAGATCAACGACCCGGAAGGGCATTATTTTCTCTTGCAGCAGGCTGCCGTTCAGGCTCAGCTGCGTTTTCATACCCACATCCTTGCCGTCAGCGATCCATCCAGAGGTGGTCATGGTGGTCTCGGTGAGAATCAGATCGTTTTCCGCTACGGGGATGGATGAGAAGGGATACTGCTTGGTACTGCTGCTCTGGGCGGCAGGAATAACGCCGTATTCGTCCGCCAGCTTGAGACTGTAATTCCGTGCGTTGGCAATATCCTCGCCCCAGAGGAACATGGTGGTGTGCAGGCTTGCTGTTTTAAAGCTGCTGTTAGGGCCAATCTTCCCAGTCGAGCTGCGGACATCCACCTTCTGACCGTTGGCAAGACCGTAATCAACGCTTTGCGCCACAATGAAGGGTTTGCTTTTCCTCCCCCGCCGGCACGCACTCCAGAGAGACAACGCCCTCTGCGGTGCGCATTACATCGTCTACGCCCAGCTTGCCGTTGACGGTCAGCAGCAGCGGATAGTACTTGTCGCCGTCAATTGCGCTGATCTCCAGAATGTACTCCAGCTGATCTAGAGCAGAAAGCGCCGTGGTGTTGCTCTCGCCCTTTTCGGCCGACCAGAACTGGGTGGAATCCAGATAGACGGTTATATTTCCCGCCGCATCCGTGGTATAGGTGTCGCCGGTGATGCCGCTGACAAGTGCTCCTGCCCTGGAGCCCAGCAGAGCTGTCTGGCAGTAGCCTCCGTTTTTATAAACGCCGCCACGAACGGTCACCGTCTTGTTCGCCAGCGGATCGCCGCCCGGCGTGATGAGCGTCACAGATGCCCGGGCAACTCGCCGAAGGCTGAAGGTATTCAAGGGATAAAGCTGCAGTTTTGTGGCATCCCGCTCGCCGGAACGCAGATTTTCTTTATAGATGGTGCCCAGATAAATATCCGCGCCGGAGCCGGACCGCAGAGACACCTCACTGGCGATTCCGTTGGGTTCGTAAAGCGCCAGCACGCCTTCACTGTTGGTCGTGACCGTTTTGGGCACACCTTTGCCGTCGGTGTATTGCAGCGTAGTTTCCGCTGCAGGCGTCAGCTGGAAGAGATAGAACTTATTTTGCAGCGTTTTCGCTGTCACCTGTACGGCGGCATTCATGCCCGTGGCGGCATGGGTAGCCGTGACGGTTGCGGTGCCGTTGGCCAAGCCGGACAGCGCCATTTTGGTTTCGGGAAGGTAGGAATCAAAGGAGAAGTTTCTGATGTCCTCATACAGTCCGCCCTGCTTGTAGTTGACGGAAATGGCATTGTTGTTGCTGGAGAGCCACCGGATGCCGTCTTTAAAGGAGTTCCATCCGTACTCGTCATAGTTGATGCCTATGTACTCGATCAACCCCAACTCCTGGCGCAGCTGCATAATTTCAGCTGTAACGGTGGGCAGGCTGCCGCTGACCTTGGAGGTATTGTCCATGGTCAGCTTAGAAATCGTTTCTCCTTTGTCGTTCTGCACCTTCAGTGCGTCGGCATCGTAGACATACAGGGGGAAGGAGTCGGTGCTGGGAGATTCCTCACCAGGATTCTCCACGCTCAAAACCACTTGATAGGTGTCCTTCAGATTGCCGGCTTTCACACTCTGTAATGACAGGGGGAAGCTCCCGGAGGTGCCGGATAGGCGCTCACTGTCCACCACTTTGGTGGTGGTGTTGTCCTCTGTGACCCGGGTGATGGTCAGCGTGGGCTGCAAAGGGGCGCCCTCAGTGGTGTTTTCCACCGACCAGTCGATATTGACAGCACCATCGGTATCCTTGAGGTAAATGCTCTGGGGCGGTGTCAGCTTGGCTGTGGCAGGTGGTGCCTGCACGATGATCCAGGCAAGTGCCGACAGGCGGACGTCCTCACCGCCGGCGTTGGGGTGCGGCATGGAGACCAATACCGTGTAGGCAGGGGTATTGCCGTTGGAGAGCTTGGAGAGCACATTCTCCTCGATCCGCACGCTGTTTTTATCCTTGCCGACGGTATAAGTCGCAACGGGCTTGCGGCCGCTCAGCGCCGCCTCATTCGCGTAGTTGCCCTCATACAGGTCAATCCTGTAATTGAACTCTTTGTTCGGCGCCATCAGCGTGGCGTTGGAGCTCCACAGCACGGTGGCGGGCTGATTTACCCGCGTCACGATGGATGCGCCGCCGGGAATCACCAGTGCCAGGGAATCGCCTGCCGTCACGGTATAGGGCTTTGACTCGCCCGTCACATCATCGGCAGTGTCCTCAGTCCCGTTGTCCGCCGTAAAGGTAAAGGTGACGGCTCCCACCTTGGTTCCTGTGGTGGCAACAACGCCGGTATCCTCGTTGATGGTGGCATTGAGCGTGTCACTGCTGCTCCATTTGCCGGTGGTGTAGCTGGCCGTCTCACCGCCGGCCCCCCAAAACCTCTGCCTTAAGCGTGGGGCGGGTGGTTTTGCCGAGGGAAATCGTATAGTCGGCGTCATTCTCTTCTGGGACGACCTTCACCGTGCTCGCGGAACTTTCTTTGCCATCCGTGAACTGCCGGGTCAGGGGAAGAACATTCACCCAGTCAGGATCGGCTTTCGTGCCCTCGTTGGCCTGCAGCGTCACCGTGTAGGTGCGGTCCAAAGCAGAGGGTGCGATTGCGTAGTCGCTAATGGTGAAGGCTTCCTTCTCGTGTCCAGATAGACCTGCAGATGGATTGGTTCAACCGCAGAGTCGTACCTCAGCTCGAGGCGGAACGGGGCTTCCTTCGGGTCTGTGCCTGCCGGGGTGTGATAATTGCTGTATACGGTCTTGTAGACCTGCTCCATGTTGGCGTTCATCGTGAACGATGCCTTGCCGTTGGCGTAGGTGGCCGTCAGCTCGGTGGGAGCGTTGCGCATCAAGACGCTCTTCAGCGTAACGTCGCTGATCGAGTCGCTTGGATAGAGTGTGGTATCCAGCGTATGGCCGAAAACATCTTCCACACCGGTCATATCATTGACGGTGACCGTGGTGGCATCCGTATCCTGCACTGGATACCAGAGCATTGCCGTGACACCGTAGTTGTTCATGGAAAGCTCAGCGGCGGTATACTCTTTGCCATTGATGGTCACGCGGGCGTTTCTAAGATCCACGAACTCGTTAAAGGTAACTGTGATGGGCACGTGCTGTCCGCTGATATAGGTTCCCGCCGGGGCCGTGACGCTTTGAATGGTGGGGCGTCCGTGTCCAACAGCGTGGCGGAGACGTTGCTGTTCTTGGTGGTGGCCCAGGAATTTTGGATTTCGCCCTGTACACTTTTCATATACAGTCGGAAGGGCAGCCAGTACTGCTGTTTCCCTCTGTTTTGCGTGGTAGACTGCAGGGAGATGTTGACCGTTTCGCCCTTGTTAATCGTACAGTTCAGCGCTCTCGTTTTGTCGCCGCTGAGCTCCAGAGATGTTCCATTGAACATGTACTCCGTCAGATAGAACGGGGCATGGGGTGTGTGTCACTATTATAGCCATACGGCGCAAAGCCATTATAGGTCTCTACATCGGTACTCCAGTCAAACTCGATGCTGGCATCGATTTTGTATGGCTGATAAAATGGGTCGGAGTCGACGGGAAGCACCGAGTTGCGGGCACCCTCCAAAATTCTGATGGTATCGCTTAGCGCAACGAAGTCCTGATTGTTGGCACCTTCGCCGATATTGTATTCATTTGCCAGCAAAGGAATATACATATCCCCCTGTATTGTTTCTGTACTTTCGTATCTTTCCTCATAGTTCGGCGCGCTCACTGATGTTTGTATTGTGGGGGCGTCAACCGTCTTTTTTAGCTTGAGCTGACAGTGGTCGGCATAACCGGCGCCGTCATAGAACACCAGATTTTCCGCATCGTAAAATTCAATCATCCCCAGCAGGTCACCATAGGAATAAGAATTATCGTGCCAGGCTTGGGTACTTCCTTTGGTTGTAACTTTGACAGTGATTTTACAACCACCTAAACTGAAAGTCGAGCCTACGTCATAGGTCAGCTTGTAGGACCCGTCGCCTTGGGCGACCCCACTCGTCTCGCCTCATCGAGACCTCCACACCGGTGATATAATCGCTGAGCTGGCCTTTTTGAATGCGGTAGGAAAAGCCGACCGGTTTTTCCGCCGTATACAGTAAAAGTCCCGGAGCTCCAGCTGTTGGTTGCGAGATCCCCCAGCGTTTGGCTCATCATGCCGCTCATATCCACCGTCTCAACGCCCACAGGCGCTGTGGCAGAGGCGGAATACTGCAAACTGATGCCCTGCAGCTCCAGCTGCTCCATCAGGCTATTGAGATTCTCCAGTGCTTCCCCGGCAAACTCCCTGCCGGAGAAATAGGTGTCCTTGATCCGCTGCAGCTCCTGTTCGATTTGAATCATGGTCTTCAAATCGCCCAGCGCCACCCAATCGAATGCCGGGCGGCACAGTCCTATGAGGTGAATGAGGATTCTACAGAATGGACATTTCATTTAAGGGAAGGAGCCTGCTGGTCGGACGGAACACCAGTGACTTCGGCTGACTTTAAGAATACCATTGTGCGGGCGCTGGATCCTAAAAGTGGAAGTGGATATGCGAACTATCTGTTTCCGATCGAACATGCAGAGGAAATTTATGAAGGAACGGCCGATATGGAGAGTCTTGGTGTTGAGACACCGGATGAAAATACTCTGATCTTTCATTTGAGTAAGCCGTGTGTGTATTTTCTGGAGCTTTTGCGTCTTCCGGTCTACACACCGTCCTGCAGTAAATATGCGAAAGAGACGGGCAGCGGATGGGATAAAAATTCCAGAGACCAGTCTGTCAAACGGACCGTTTTATCTGGAAAAATATGTACCGGAGCAATATTTTGTCCTGAAAAAGAATGAGCGTTACTGGAATGCAGATGCGGTGCATCTGGAGCGGATCACCTATCGCTTTTTTGAAGAACAGCAGGCAATGTTAAGTGCTTATGAGACCAAAGAGGTCGATGTGGCAGTCTCCCTTCCTTCTGTTGTCATGGAACTGTATCAGGGGAAAGACGATCTGGCAGTGACAGACAATATCGCGACGCGCTATATTTATCCGAATCTGGATGTGAAGCCTCTGGATGATGTGCGTGTGCGGGAGGCGATCAATCTTGCCATCAACCGGGAAGATCTTTGTAAAATGGTAGGAGAAGACACAGAGCCGACTGTGAATTTCGTGGCAAAGCGTATGAAAAATAATACGACCGGAGAGTATTTTGTGGAAGAGGCAGATCCTCCGTTTGAGGAAAATGTGGAAAAGGCAAGAGAGCTGCTCTCTCAGGCGGGATATCCGGACGGGAAAGGATTTCCTGTTTTGACCTACAAATATCCGTCTCTGGAATTAGATGCAGATACGGCTCAGGTGATCCAGGAGCAGCTCAAGCAGAATCTGAATATAGAGATCAAGCTGGAGGCGCAGGAATTACAGACCAATTATGCGACCAGAAGAGCCGGGAACTTTGATCTTTGCCGGATGAACTGGACGGCAGATTTTGCAGATCCGTACACCTACTTGTCCATGCTTCTGTCAAATGGAACGTATAACTGCAGTGGAGTCCGGGATGAAAAATACGACCGTCTGGTAGAAGCCTCGGATGTGGAAACGGATCCTGTAAAACGAAATGCACTGCTTCACGAGGCAGAGCAGTGGGCAGTGGGAGAGCAGTTTTATATCATTCCTTTGTTTTCCATGAAAAGCTGTAATCTGATTCGGCCGGATATCACAGGAGTGAGTCAGATTCCGGCAACCGGAGCACTGGAATACCGGTATGCAGATGTGAAAGGAGACTAAAATGTTTCACGTAGTGACAGGCGGAAGCGGGAGCGGGAAATCCGCATATGCAGAAGAACAGATCTGTATGCTCAAAAAAAAGACAAATTCCCGTCATCTGTATTATATTGCAACCATGGTCCCTTATGGGAAAGAGACAGAACAAAAGATTCTGCGTCACAGACAGATGCGAAATGGAAAAGGATTTGAGACGTTGGAATGTTTTACAGACCTTAAGAAGCTGGTTCAGACCGAGCCGGGGTTTCGCGCGGATGCGGCAGAAGAGGGAATCTGTGTACTTCTGGAATGCATGTCGAAATCTGACTGCAAATGAGTTGTATCTGGATACAGGTGCAAAGATCGGACCGGAAGCGTTCTGGAGGAATCGGAATTAGAAAACGCTGCCGGGGACTTGTGGCAGTCACAAATGAAGTGTTTTGTGATCTGCCTCCGGCTGACGAAGAAATGCAGGAATACTTAAGCGTACTGGGAACGATCAACTGCCGGATGGCAAAAATGGCAGATCAGGTGACAGAAGTTGTTTATGGAATACCGGTGGAGGTGAAAAATGGATGAAAATGGTAATCGGAGGAGCTTATCAGGGGAAAGCAGACTATGCAAAACAGGTATATCCAAACCTTGTGTGGAGTGACGGGGCATCCTGTGACCTGAAAGACATTTTTTCCTGTTCGGGAATTGTTCATTTTGAAGAATTTGTAAGGCGCTGGATCCGGGAAAACAAAGCAGAGCATGCAACGGATCTGGCAGAGCAGATTTTACAGGAAAATCCGGATCTGATCGTAGTGACTGCGGAAGTCGGATACGGCTTGGTTCCGGTGGATGCGTTTGAAAGACAGTACAGGGAAGCTGTGGGAAGAATCTGTACAAATCTTGCAGCCTGTGCAGACCGGGTAGATCGGGTACAGTGCGGGATCGGGACCAGGATCAAGTGAGAAGGAGAACAGAAAGATGAAGACAGAGTTGGAAAATGTATTGCCGCAGGATATTGAAAAAAGAAGTTTTGAGATCATTACAGAAGAGCTGGGAGAGGTCAGTCTGATTCCGGGAACAGAACCGATCGTAAAGCGCTGTATTCATACAAGCGCAGATTTTGAGTATGCAAAGAGTCTGAAATTTTCAGAAGACGCAGTTCAAAGGGCAATGGATGCAATCCGTGACGGAGCGTGGATCGTGACCGATACGCAGATGGGAAAATCAGGGATTAACAAGAAAAAACTGGCACAGTACGGGGGCGAAGTGTGTTGTTTTATGTCTGACGAAGAGACTGCAAACATGGCAAAAGAACAGGGAACAACGCGCGCGGTTGCCAGCATGGAGCGTGCGGCCAAGCTGGATAAAAAACTGATCTTTGCCATTGGCAATGCGCCGACTGCGCTGATCCGGTTGTATGAGATGATTCAGGAAGGAAGATTAAAACCCGAGCTGATCATTGGAGTGCCGGTGGGGTTTGTCAATGTGGTACAGTCAAAAGAACTGATCCTGTCACTGAACGACACCCCGTATATCGTGGCAAGAGGACGAAAAGGCGGAAGTAATATCGCAGCATGTATCTGCAATGCGCTGTTGTATATGATGGATGAAAAGAAGTGACGAGGGAAAGAAGAGCATGAGCGGATATTATTTTCCGATGTTTGTGGATATTTCGACAAAGAGGATTCTTGTGATCGGCGGGGGGAAAATTGCGGCAAGAAGGGTGCGTACGCTGTTAAAATTTGCAGAGCACATTGAGGTGACAGCGCCTGAGATCTGTGATGAAATGAAGGACATTCTGAAAGAAGAGGAAAGAAAGGAAGTACCTCAGACAATGTGGAGTTCTCGAAAAGTTTTGGAAGAAGATCTGAAAGATACATCTGATTTTTTGAATGGGGCAGACATTGTGCTGACTGCGACCGATGACCGCGAGCTGAACCAAAAAATCGTAAGTGCGTGCAGAATGCGTAAGATTCTGGTAAATACTGCAGATGACAAATCCCTGTGTGATTTTTACTTTCCTGCAGTGACTGAAAAAGACGGTGTCGTGATTGGAATGAATTCCGGTGGGAAGAGTCCGAAGACGGTGCGTAAGGTCCGGGAATATCTGGAAGGTTATCGTGAATCATATGAATATAAGAATGAATGATGAATTTTAAACCGTAGTGTACGGCACTTTAGCTTTGCAGAGGAATCATAAAAGGTGTTATATTATTAAGAGAGATACAAAATATGATCTGTAAAGTGAGGTGTGAACATGACTGTAGAGCAAATGAAACAAAAAAAGCAACAGCTGGGTTATAGTTGTGAGCAACTGTCGGAATTATCAGGAATATCGTTAGAAATCATTCAAAATATTTTTAGCGGCAATGAGAAGGAATGGAGTTTGGATGTACTTCAACAGCTGGAAAAGATATTTAAGGAGAATGTGATTGATTCAAATACAATATCAGCTTCTCTTGTGTGCGAATCGAAGATGGAATATGGAGTATCAAAAAAAAGTCGAGAGTGTACTCTTGAGGATTACTATCAACTTCCGGATGAAAGACGAGCAGAGTTGATTGATGGTGTGATCTATGATATGTCTGCGCCTACAATTATTCATCAGAAGATCAGCTTGGAAATCAGTGTACGGCTTCATGCTTTTCATCAGCCAAAAGAAGGGAGCATGCATGGTTTTTTCTGCACCGGTAGATGTACAGCTTGATTGTGATGAAAAGACAATGGTACAGCCGGACGTTTTGGTGGTATGTGACCGTGAGAAAATAGTTCCGACACATGTGTATGGAGCTCCGGATCTGATTATGGAAATCTTGTCCCCTGCTACAAGAAAAATTGATATGAATATCAAACATAGCAAATATGCGGCAGCGGGAGTCAGGGAATACTGGCTTATCGACCCGGATAAGAAAAAAATTGTAGTGTATGATCTGGAAAATGAAGAACTTCCGGTTGTCTATGGATTTGAAAATCGTGTACCTGTGGGAATATTCCAGGGGGAATGTGAGATTGATTTTTCCGAAATATATGAGTCTGTAAAGTTTTTGTATCAGGAGTGATTTACTCCTGATACAAATCATCCTCTTCCAACCATTCCAGATAATCAGTGCTCCTAATTACAGTAATTTTTCTAAAATATATCTCTGAGGGGTCATACCCAGTGATCGGTATAATTCCTGTGCAGATTCATTGAATTCCCATACCATCAGATCGATTCTTCCGGCTCCGAGTTCTTTGGCTCTTCGTTCCATTTCATGAAAAAGAGTCGTTGCGATTTTCTGACCACGGTAAGAAGGGTGTACAAACATATCATCTACATATGCGATGAGTGTTCCGGTCACCATATTGCTTTTGGTCCGGAGCGCGGCAATGATAAAACCGGCGATAAAATGGTCGTCTGTCATTGCAAGAGCTATGTGATTGCCGTCGGTTGTTATTTCACGGAAGTCGGCTTCTGAATAAATGTGACTTGCAGGAATAAATAAATCAGGGCGTCCCTGAACATGAAGGTCGTGAAGCTCCTGCATATAAGAATCGATCACAGGATAATCCTCTGGGATCAGTGGGCGGATGTTCATAAGTTGTCTCCTTTTCTGAAAAATTAAATCATGTTATTTGTGGGTCAAATTTCCACGGAATTGCTCACAGAGAAACTGAAATCTATCGAATCGGCTTTCCGTTTTTCATCTGATAATCACAAAATCATTCATATCATCATTATAGTTCATTCAAATACCGAATGGAAGAAAATTATTTGGCCATAGTGATGTACTGGCAACAGGAAAATATAAAAAAACAGAAAAACAGTAGCCGTTCCACTGCATTTAGTGATAAAATATTAACAAAAGAATTACAGCAAATGATGACAGGAGGAATTGACAATGGCAAAGGTATTGATCAGCCCGGGAAAATATGTGCAGGGCGCAGGAGAGATGAAAAAACTGGGAGAATATGCTCAGAATTATGGAAAGAAGGCTCTGATCCTGATCAGCAAGGGCGGATACAAGCGAATCGGAGCAATGGTGGAGAAAAGCTTTGAAGGAAAAGAATGTGGATATGTTTTTGATTACTTCAATGGTGAATGCAGTAAAAAAGAAATCAAACGTCTTGGAGAAATCGTGAAAAAAGAAGCGTGTGATGTCGTGATCGGTATCGGCGGAGGTAAGATTTTTGATACTGCAAAGGCAGTGGCATATTATGAAAAGACGCCGGTTCTGATCTGTCCGACGATCGCATCTACAGATGCACCGTGCAGCGCACTTTCTGTAATTTATACAGAAGAAGGTGTGTTTGAGGAGTATTTGTTCCTGCCGTCCAATCCGGATATGGTCATGATGGATACAGAGATTATTGCAGAATCACCGGTTCGCCTTACCGTTGCCGGAATGGGAGATGCTCTTGCAACTTATTTTGAAGCAAGAGCATGTCAGAGATCAGATGCCGCATCCTGTGCAGGCGGAAAGATTACCGGGGCAGCTATGGCTCTTGCAAAATTGTGTTTTGATACGCTGATGGAGGAAGGCGTGAAGGCGAAGCTTGCACTGGAAGCAGGTGCCTGTACAGAAGCAGTGGAAAAAGTGATCGAGGCAAATACACTGCTGTCCGGAATTGGCTTTGAAAGCGGTGGTCTTGCAGGAGCACATGCGATTCACAATGGTCTGACAGTACTCGAAGAATGTCATCATATGTACCATGGAGAGAAAGTGGCATTTGGAACGATCACACAGCTGGTGCTTGAGAACATCCCGTCAGAAGAGCTGCAGCAGGTGATCGACTTCTGCATCGAATGTGGACTTCCGGTTACACTGGAACAGCTGGGGGCAGGTAAGATTACGGAAGAACAGTTGATGAAAGTGGCAGAGGCAGCCTGTGCCGAGACAGATACTCTGCACAATATGCCGTTTGAAGTGACACCGAAGAAAGTGGCAGATGCAATCAAGGCGGCAGATGCATACGGACATTATTTTCTCGGAGAGTAAGCTTGTATCTGGTCAGAAAAAATGACGGCGGATGCTGTCCATGGCGAAAGTCAGGATGGCATTCGCCTTTTTCTGTGCTATAATAAAAGCTCAGAAATACAACAGGAGAATGGC
>ENA-OQHL01001245-OQHL01001245.1-human-gut-metagenome-genome-assembly--contig:-NODE-1245-length-13581-cov-3.043259_pt1 | contig 13581 bp, 15 predicted proteins | sample MGYA00242565_ERZ504723 | MGnify/ENA primary metagenome ERZ504723 (study PRJEB26092, sample SAMD00036211) | human gut metagenome | host: Homo sapiens | study: EMG produced TPA metagenomics assembly of... | reverse complement strand
ATTCGGATCGAGTTGATCGATACGGGAATGAGCTGTTGGGATCGTATGATCTTCAGAATCAGAATCTCAAGCAGATGCTGGCAGATGGTCTGAGAACCGTATTGTGCGGTCCGGATTTCGTAGAGCATCTGGCGGAACAGTTCATGAATACTGGGATCATGCTCAAAATTGCAGAATACCTGTGCGCATTCTCTGTCATTTTTGGGACAGGAATGAAATTCCATCAATTCCGAGCACATAATATTCCAGCGGATGATTTTGAGAGGAACGTTCGGTATGTTCTGTGTAAGGCGGGATGATGACCAGATCTCCCCGGCGTAGAGGCGATTGCTCCTGGTTAAAAGAAAAGCTGCCTTCTCCACTGACTACAAATAAGAGTTCCGTAAAATGATGTGTATGCATAATACTTTTCCAGTCACCTTCGTCTTTGGAGAAAGCAATGGAAAGTAATTTGGCATTCAGATTTTGAAGATCTTCTGAATTGATCAGATAATGTCGGTTGCTCATACATGTCTCCTTTGTGAAAATAAATTTAAATCAGTCCAATAAAAGTTATCTCTATCATATACAAAACAAATAAAAAAAGCAAGAATGATAAAAAAGAAGAAAATAGATGAGAGCTTGTCATTATCGGGAGGAATCAGGAATATAATATTATGTTTCATGTGTTTTAGGAATCATAGACAGCAATTTTCAGAAGGAGAAATGAGAATGAAAAAAGGGATGTTAAAGGGACAGAGGAGGAAACTGCTTTTTACAGTGATTTTTATCATGATTCTGACAGTGAGTCTGAACATGATTGCGTTTATCTGGTTTCAGCTCAGGGTGTATCATATGACATTTCAGCAGGAATTTGTGGATATGAAACAGAAACGTAATTTTACTGTATGGGGATATGGAAAACGAGTGTGAAAAACATTATTCTCTGGATCGGATTCATCCGAGTGAAATGGTCAAAGCGGGTTATATTTGTGAAAGAAGGGCTGACACAATACGAAAAGCTGTATTTTAGCATTATGGAAGAAAAGGAATGTGAGCCTGTAAGTACTGCCGGTCCAAATATGGATGGAAAAAGAGGATGGATCCGTAGCAGAACAAATTATAAATGGAAAGGAAAAAAAATAAAAAGATTTCGGTGTACTGGAAAATTACGATGAACAAAAGGAAAAAGAGGCGGAAATAGAACATCACTTAAAAAAATATCAATAAAATCCAAAAGGCATCGCAAAGAGACTTTCTGACAGGAGTGTACAATCGGGAAGGCTTGATACAGAATATTGAAAAAGCACTGAAAGAAGATAAAAATAAACAGGGAGTGGACGCATTTTTCATTCTGGATCTGGATCATTTTAAGGAAATCAATGATTTTCTGGGGCATGGAACAGGGGATCAGGTATTGCAAAACACCGCAAAGATTCTTGATCAATGTTTTCGAAAAGAAGATATTGTAGGACGTCTTGGCGGAGATGAATTTGTGCTGCTGATTCGAAGGATTGACCGGATAGAAGCGGTTCATCGGATGGCAAAGAAGTTGAATGAATCTCTATGCAATACTTATGAAAAGGACGGACAAAGGATTCAGATCAGTGCCTCAATAGGAATCGCACTTGGACAGGCGGAAACAGAGAGTTTTGAAAAACTTTATGAAAAAGCAGATGAGGCACTTTATGAAGTAAAAAGAGAACAGAAAAACGGATATAAAATATATGAAGGACAGAGTAGGGTGTGATTCCAGGCTCTGTCTTTTTACTGATGGTTTTTACCTATTCGGGTATCCCGTAACTTATGCCTTTAGCGGGCGGACTTCCTCCGATCAGGTATAAATATCAGGAATCTGTAGTCTCACGGCGAATCAGAACAGGAGTGATTTGTTTGTGAATGGGATGTTCTAAAGGAGTAGGTCTTCTTTTTTTCATCTCATCCATTTGCAAAATCAAAAGCTCCATTGCGGTTTTTGCGATTTTATCAATCTGTTGGCCAATCGTAGTAATTGGGAGAATTGCTTCGTTGGCAATTGGAGAATTATCAAAGCCTACGATTTGGTAATCTTCCGGTAATTTTCCATATTTTTGGAAAAGCAGGTTCAAAAATATATTTGCGTAAGTATCATTTGAAAGAAAGACTCCTTTTTTCTTTCCAGAATAGGTGCTGTCTATTTTTTGAAAAACCTGTCTGATCGCTACATAAGTAGTTTCATAAGTATAGCCAAGATCCTGAAGCATTAGTTCATATGGAATGTGATGTTCCTTACAAGTATCTTCAAATCCTCGGATACGGTTATAGGCAGGCACGTGTTCAGGTACAGGAACATTTACATGAATCAGTACATCACATTGATTGCGAATCAGCAGATTGGTTGCCTGTACAGCTCCCATATAGTTGTCTGTGTCTACGCTACAGATATGCTCAGCTTCCCGTTCAATTGCGACGATTGGAATGTGATAGGAAGCAAGCTCCTCGGAAGAAAAAGTATGGCTCAATATAATCAGACCTTCAATTTTATAAGCCATCAATTCATCCAGGTACTGTTGTTCCAGTTCCTTTTTGTCACTGCTTACGAATACAAGGAATTTGTAGTGGTAGTCACTGTAGCTGGACAAAAGCTGATTCAACATCTCAGAATAGTAGTGCAGATATAGATTGGGAATAATGATTCCTATAAATTCGCTTTTCCCATTTGCCAGAACTTTAGCAAGCTTATTTTCCTGATATCCAAGATCATCCAGAGCCTTTGCGATTTTTTCCTGATTTTCTAAAGTAAGAGAATCTGGACTATTAAAATATCTTGAAATCGTAGTTTTGGAAAAGTTCGTATATTTTGCAATATCTGCAAAGGTTACTTTCTTTTTGCCCATAATATAACAACTCCTGTTTTCTGTAAATTACTTTCAGTATAGCAAGAACAGCAGAAAAAAGCAATTAAGAAATAACTGGTTACGGAACCGGTTATGCAATAAGACTAAAATTTGGTGAACAGAGAACGTGTATTTATGAAAATATGTTGACATGTTAGAGAATCTGGTGTAATATCGAATTAAAAGTAACCGGTTACTTTACCGGTTGCATAACCGGTTTATTAAAAAGAAGCAGGGAGGAAAAAGAAATGAGGACATTTACAAACAAGAAAGCGGTTCCGGTGAAGCAGACAGCAAAACAAAAGCTACAGTATGTCAGAAAAAACTGGCAGTTATACTTATTCTTTCTAATGCCGGCACTTCTTTTGACGATTATTTTCAAGTACATTCCAATGAGTGGAGTGCTGATCGCATTTGAGGATTATAATGTGATTGACGGTGTGTTTGGAAGTGAATGGGTAGGGTTGGAATATTTTCAGCGTTTTTTGTCATCACCAGATTTTATGAATTATCTGATGAACACGTTGAAGCTGAGTGCATATGGATTACTATGGGGCTTTCCGGTACCGATTATTCTTGCATTACTTTTAAACCGCATTAGAAAAGCAGGAATTCGAAAGAAGATTCAGTTACTGATCTATGCACCGAATTTTATTTCCGTAATCGTTCTCTGTGGTATGATCCGTATGTTTCTTTCTCCGGTAGGACCAATCAATCAGGTGTTGGGGATTGATACCAATTGGATGACAATGCCGGAATCGTTTCGTACAATCTATATCGCCAGCGGAATCTGGCAGACAGCAGGATGGGCATCGATCATGTATACTGCAGCGCTGTCAAATGCGAGCAAAGATCTGGAAGAGGCAGCAATTGTAGATGGTGCAAATATTTTACAGCAGATTTGGTATGTAGAACTTCCGGCAATCAAAAATATTATTGTCATCCAGTTTATTTTGCAGGCAGGAAATATTATGAGCATTGGATTTGAAAAGGCATTTGCGTTGCAGACAGATATGAATCTTCCAGCATCTGAGATCCTCTCTACTTATGTATATCGAATCGGTCTGTTAAATGGAGATTATGGATATTCGACAGCAGTGGGATTGTTCAATTCGATTATTAATGTAATCCTTCTAATCGCAGTAAACTGGATTGTAAAGAAACTCAATGACGGGGAAGGTCTTTAGGAGGTACGAAGATGGAAACAAGAAGAAAAATGAAACTTAGCACTTCGGATAAAGTGCTTTTAGGGTTTGGCTATGCGGTTCTGGGGATTTTTGTACTTGCGATACTCATTCCGCTGGTCTATGTTGTGGTTGCTTCTTTTATGGATCCGAATGTATTGAACAGCCAGGGAATCAGTTTCAATTTTAAAGACTGGACACTGGATGCATATAGAAGAGTGCTTGAAAATGAAATGATATGGAGAGGATTTTTGAATTCGTTCTTTTATTCAACAGCATTTACTGTAATTTCAGTTTTTGTAACTTTATTGGCAGCGTATCCAATGTCTAAAAAAGAATTTGTGGGAAGAAAGTTTTTTAATACTGTTTTTATCATCACCATGTTTTTTGGCGGCGGTCTGATACCTACATTTATTCTGGTAAATCAGCTCCATATGGTAAATACGGTCTGGGCAATTTTGCTTCCGGGAGCCTTTAATGTATGGAATATGATTTTGGCGAGAACATATTATCAGTCCATTCCAAAAGAGCTTCGAGAAGCGTCAGCTATTGACGGAGCAAATGAAATCCAGCACTTTTTCCGGATTATGCTTCCGGTGTGTAAACCAATCATTGCAGTTTTGGCACTCTGGTCTTTTGTGGGAATGTGGAACAGCTATTTTGATGCAATGATCTATCTGAATGATGCCAATTTACAGCCATTGCAGCTTGTACTACGTTCGATTTTGGTACAAAATACGCCACAGCCAGGTATGATTGCGGATATCCAGAGTACAGCAGAAATGGCAAAAGTAGCAGAATTACTGAAATATGCGACGATTGTTGTATCCAGTCTGCCGCTTTTGATCATGTATCCGTTTTTCCAGAAATATTTCGATAAGGGAATCATGGTCGGTTCAGTAAAAGGTTAGATGGTTAGGAGGTGCAGCTATGAAAAAAATGAATCAAATCGATTATTGCGGCAAGCCTTTCTCTTGTGCTTGTATTTTCAATGACGGGATGTGGAAGCAAAGAAAGGATGGAGGCAGAGATCAATCCGGATACACCAGTCGAAGACGTGGAGTTTCCTCTGAAAGAAAAAGCAGAATTATCATTTATCACCAGTGCTCCTGCAACATCTACACAGGAGCCGAACGAGCGAACAATCTTCAAACGGTTGGAAAAACAGACGAATGTACATATTGACTGGACCTGCTTTGTGGCAGATCAGTTTGCGGATAAGAAAAATCTGGCACTGGCACAGTTTGGAAATCTGCCGGATGGGCTCTTTAATGCGGGAATGAATGATTATGATCTCCTTCGTTATGCAAAACAGGGGATTATTATTCCGGTAGAGCATTTGATTGATAAATATATGCCGAATCTGAAGGCTATTTTTGAAAAATATCCGGAATACAGAACAATGTGTACAGCTCCGGACGGACATATCTATTCTTTCCCGTGGATTGAACAGCTTGGTGCAGGAAAAGAAGCAATTCAGGCGATTGGGAATATTCCGTATATCAATAAAAAATGGCTGGATTTTCTTGGATTGAAAGTACCTGAAACAACAGAAGAACTGGAAAAGGTATTAATTGCGTTCCGGGATCATGCGGAAGAACTAAAGTCAGAATTTGACATAGAGGGAGATGTGATACCGATGTCCTTTATCATCAACAATGGAGATCAGGATCCTGCAATTTTGATCAATGGATTTGGTGAGGGATACGGAGACACTGGGGATCACTTTGCAGTGACAGATGAAGGCAAGGTTATTTATACCACTGTACAGGAAGGCTATAAAGAAGGTATTCAGTGGCTGCATGAACTGGTAGAGCAGAAATTGGTTGATCCGGAAGCTTTTACACAGGAATGGTCTACTTATGTGGCGAAAGGGAAAAGCCACCGTTATGGTCTGTGTTTTACATGGGATATTTCGAATATTGATAATTATGAGGATTATGTGATGCTTCCGGCATTGGCTGGTCCGAATGGTCTGGTGAATATCACCAGACAGAATAACAGTGAGACAAGTGGATTTGACAGAGGACGCTGCGTGCTGACAACCAGCTGTAAAAACACAGCACTGGCAGCGGCGTGGATTGATCAGATGTATGCGCCTTTACAATCTCCACAGAACAATTGGGGAACATATGGAGAAAAAGATTCCTTTAATATTTTCGAGATGGGAACGAACAAGGATGGAGAGAAAATGTTAAAGCATATGGATCTTGGAAATGAGTCTCCGGTAGAAGTCAGAGAAGCTCAGTCAGTGAATGGACCGTTAGCAGTATTAAATGAATATTACGATGTTTATGTGACACAGCCTGCGGATGCAAAATGGCGTCTGGACAATATGCATGAAACCTATTTGGAAGATATGCACAGTAAATATGTATATCCAAATGTATTTATGAGTATTGAAGACACAAACAAAGTGACTCAATACGATACAGATATCAGAAAATATGCAGAACAGAAAAAAGCAGATTGGATATTAAATGGCGGAATTGAAAAAGAGTGGGACAGCTATTTAAAGAAAATGGAACAATATGGATTGTCTGATTATCTTGCAATCAAGCAGAAGTATTTTGACAAGTATCAGGAATCCTTGAAGAGTGAACAGGGGAAAGAATAGGAGACATTATGAGTATTGAATTAAAGAAAGCCAATGAATATGAAAAAACAGAACAAGAGAAAATTCCGGTAGAAGAAAAACCGGCATTTCATGTAGCTGCTCCAGTGGGATGGATCAATGATCCAAATGGATTTTCCTGGTATCAGGGACAGATTCATCTTTTTTATCAATATCATCCGTATACAACGGAGTGGGGACCAATGCACTGGGGACACAGTGTTTCAGATGATATGATTCATTGGAAGAATATGCCATCAGTACTTGCTCCGGATCAGGAATATGACAAACGAGGATGTTTTTCAGGAAGTGCAACGGAAAAAGATGGAAAACATGTACTCATCTATACCGGAGTAAGTAATGTGCAGATGGAGAATGGAAGCATTCAAGAACGACAGAATCAGTGTATTGCGTATGGAGATGGAGAAATCTATGTGAAATCACCCAGAATCCTGTTATAACCGGAGATATGCTGCCTGCGGATTGTAGCAAGATTGATTTCAGAGATCCGAAAGTGTGGAAAAAAGGGAAAAACTATTATCTGATTGTTGGAAATAAGAACTCAGAGCAGAAAGGTCAGGTTGTACTTTTTTCCAGTAAAAATTTGGAGAAATGGAAATTTGAGACTGTGTTGGCAGAAAATAGCACAGGTCAGATTGGAACTATGTGGGAATGCCCGGATTTTTTTGAACTGGATGGGACACATTTTTTGATCTGTTCGCCACAGAACATGAAAGCGCAGAAATATGAATTTCATAATGGAAATAATTCCGTATATTTTTCAGGAAAATATAATGAAACAGAGCATACATTTCAGAAGGAAGCTCCAAAATCATTGGATTATGGTCTGGATTTTTATGCGCCGCAGACGACAAAACTTCCGGATGGACGTCGGATTCTAATCGCCTGGATGAAGTCATGGGATGCCTGTGTGATTCCGGATGGTCAAAAGTGGCAGGGAATGATGACACTGCCGAGAGAACTGCGGTATATGAATGGAAGATTATATCAAAATCCGGTGGAAGAACTGAAGCAGTATCGTAAAAATCCATGTTGTTTGAAAGACCAGGAGATTTCAGGAACTGTTCAGTTTGATGAAGTGAGAGGAAGGATGCTGGATCTGACTGTAGAAATCGAAAATGGCCAATTTGATGAATTTTGTCTGGAACTGGCACATAACATGGAATATACGACTACTTATACATATAATCGAAAAAAGCAGATTATGGAAGTGGATCGTACTTGTTGCGGAGTGACAAAAGATGTAATCTGCAGAAGAATATGGAAAGTTACGGAAGGAAAAGAAACATTGAAACTTCGTTTTATTCTGGACAGACAGTCCATTGAACTGTTTGTCAATGACGGAGAACAGGTTGTGACAACTGCAATCTGCACACCGATAGAGGCAGATGAGATTGTGTTCTCATGTGATGGAAAAGCGAAAGTGAATGTAGAAAAATATGAAATTGTAGTTTAAGACGGAGGGAAAATTCTTTTTATTCGGAAGAGTTTTCCCTTTTTACTGAGATTCATATAAAAAGGGAGAGTCCCACATTTACAATCCCGGCAAGTACCATGACCAGAACAGGATTGACTCGTTTTCTCAGAAGAATCAGACAGCCTGCAAAGATTACCACGGCCTTTGGGTTGCATGAGGAAAGTTTTATCCCCGAATCTCCAAAGAAAGCAGTGATCAGGATCGAAATTCCTGCAGAGGCAATCAGTGCAACGACGGCGGGACGAAGCATCCCAAGAATTCCCTGCAGGGTGTCCAGATTTCGGTATCTCATATACAGATATGCAATAATGGTCACAATGATGCAGGAGGGCAGGATACATCCGAGAGTCGCAACAAGTGCACCGGGCATTCCTGCGATCTTGATTCCGACAAAGGTGGCGGAATTGATGGCGATCGGTCCGGGAGTCATCTGGGAAATGGTGATCAGATCTGTGAACTCAGCCATTGAGATCCAATGATGAAGAGAGACGACCTGATTCTGGATCAGGGGGAGTGCGGCATAACCGCCGCCGAAGCTAAAGGTTCCGATTTGAAGAAAACTGAAAAAAAGCTGCAGGTAAATCATGAGAGTGTCCTCCTTTTCTGATACCAGGTCTGCAGGCAGCCAAGTGCAATACAAAATAAAATGATGTAGACGGCATTGATCTGAAACATATAGTTTGCAAGAAATGCTCCGCCCATGATCAGAAGAGAAATCGGTGTTTTTTCACGGATGATTCCGCGGCCCATATCATAAACAACTGATGCGATGACAGCCGCAACACCGGATTGCATCCCTTCCAGAAGAAGCCGTATCCAGACATTGCTCTGGAAAGCAGCGTAAAATACAGAAAGGATGGAAATAATGACAAAAGGCGGCAAAACGGTGGCGAGGACACAGAGCAGAACTCCTGGAATTCCTGCCAGCTTGTAGCCGACAACAATTGCGCCGTTGACTGCGATAGCTCCCGGAGAAGACTGCGCGATGGCGATCAAATCCAGCATTTCCTCATCATCGATCCAGTGATACTGGTCCACAAATTTCTTTTTCATGAGTGTAACGATCACATAACCGCCGCCAAAAGTGAAGGCACTCAGATAAAGGGTAGAAATAAATAATTTGCTTAACAGATGTTTTTGAGATTTCATTTGCATATTCTCCTTTCATTTCTATTTTAAACTTGCTTTGCCAATATGTAAAATAGTAAAATGATAATATTCGGATTATTGGTTACTGTGAACCAGTAATTTAGCCGTAACAAGTGATCATCATAAAAGGAAGGAGCAGAGAATATGATACGATTTGCAACTATTGGAACGAGTGCGATTGTGGACCGTTTTCTGGAAGCGGCAGCTTTGTGTGAGGGACTGGTCCACACGGCAGTATTTTTCAAGAAAGAAGGAGACAGCCAAGGCATTTGCAAAAAAGCACGGAGCAGAGTTTATTTATACAGATCTAAAGGAGCTGGCAGAATCCTCGGACATAGACGCGGTATACATTGCCAGCCCCAATTCCTGCCATTGTGAACAGGCAGTAGAGATGCTTAAGCACGGAAAGCATGTACTCTGTGAAAAGCCTGCTGCAAGTAATGCGGCAGAGCTGCAGAGGATGAGAGCGGCGGCGGAAAACGGACAGGCGGTGCTGTTAGAAGCCATGCGTTCGGTGTATGATCCCGGATTTCAGGCAATTGAAGCAAATCTGTATCGCCTTGGAAAAATCCGGAGTGTGAGCTTTCGATTTTGTCAGTATTCGTCGCGTTATGATAACTTCCGCAAAGGAATCATCGAGAATGCGTTTCGGCCGGAGCTTTCCAACGGGGCCTTGATGGACATCGGAGTGTATTGTGTACATCCGCTGGTACGATTGTTTGGAATGCCGGAGAAAATAGAAGGAGCTTCCGTCTTTCTGGAAAATGGTGTGGATGGTATGGGAACCATCCTGGCGCAGTATCCGGGCTGGCAGGCAGTTCTGCAGTATTCCAAAATTACAAGTGGATATACGGAAAGTGAGGTTCAGGGAGAAAACGGGAGTATGCAGATCGATCGGATCGCAGATACAAGAAAAATTACGATACATGAGCGTACTGGGCGCAGAGATGTGATCCTGATCCCAAAAGAAGAGAATAATATGGTATATGAAATACGGGAATGGCTGCGTCTGATCGAGAACAGTCAGGAGGATGAGAAAAGTAAAATATATGAGGAAGCGTCCGGAAACGAAATGCAGTTTCTGGATCTGGCAAAGGGAAAAGATGGGAATCCGGTTTCCGGCAGATGTTTCTTAGGATAGCGCCATGTGAAAAAAGAGTTCGCCAAAAACAGCGGACTCTTTTTGCGTCTCAGATACAGACACGCAATGAAAGTGTGTGCATATGTTAAAAGAAAAAGGATTTTGTGTGATTGGAAAAAATCGGAATTATTGGCGGGGATCAGAGGCAGATTTATGTAAAACAGTTTCTGGAAGAGCATGGATGGCAGACAGAAACAGCATTTTTTCCGGATGGTACCAGACAGGAGGAAACAACAGAGCGGCTTCGGGAGATTTTTGAGAACTGCCGGTTTGTGGTGCTTCCGGTGCCTGTATTGCGGAAAGGAAAGCTCAATACAGGAGCGGAATATAAACCAGATGCAGAGCAGCTCATGGAATATGTGAAACATGGACAGTGTATCTTTGGCGGCTGTTTTTCAAAAGAACTGAAAAACAGGATTTTATGCCGCGGCGGTGAGAGCTATGACCTGATGCAGCTGGAACGGATTGTAAGAGAAAATGCAGCTGCCACAGCAGAAGGTGCGGTTGCCGAAGCGGTACAAAACAGTCCGGTTACGCTTCGGGGGAGTTTGTGTATTCTGACAGGGTATGGCCGATGCGGAAGTGCAATTCATCAGTGCCTGAAAAACTGGGGATGTACGATCGTGGTGTATGACCGTGATGAGAACGCATGCGAACGTGCAAAAGAAGCAGGAGCGAAGATCTGTGAATATAAGGATCTTTCAAAAGTACTGAAAAAAGCAGCATTTCTTTTTAATACAGCGCCGTCTGCTGTGTGGACAGAGGGATTGCTGGAAGGAGTGCCACAAGAAGTCTGTATTCTGGAGCTGGCTTCCATGCCGGGAGGAATTGACCGGGATGCGGCAGACAGACTGGGAATCCATATAAATGTCCTGCCGGGCCTGCCGGGACGTTTTGCGCCGTGTACATCAGGCAGACTGCTGGGAGAGGAGATTTTGAAGGAAATAGAAAGAATCATAAAAAGGGAGTGTAAATCATGAAGCTAAAAGGCAGGAAGATCGGAGTTGCGATCACAGGATCTTTTTGCACTTATGAAAAAAGTGTTTCAGGCACTGCGGGCATTAAAAAAAGGAAGAGGCAGAGCTGCAGACCATTTTTTTCAGATGCGGCACAGTCTATAGACAGTCGTTTTGGAAATGCAGAGGATTTTGTGACAAAGGCAAAGGAAATCACAGGGGCAGAGCCGATGCTGACAATCCCCCAGGCGGAGCCTATCGGACCGAAAGGCCTTTTGGATCTGCTGATTTTAATGCCGTGTACGGGAAACAGCATTGCGAAGCTGGCCAATGGGATTACGGACACTCCTGCGCTGATGGCTGCAAAAGCGCATCTGCGCAATGAGCGTCCGCTGCTGGTTTCGATTTCTACAAATGATGCACTGGGTATGAATATGAAAAATATCGGGTTGTTGTTAAACACTAAGCATGTTTATTTTGTACCGTTTAAACAGGATAATCCGCAGAAAAAGCCAAATTCGATGATCGCCAGCCTGGAGTATCTGATCCCGGCGGCCGAGGCGGCACTGGAAGGCAGACAGTATCAACCGATCATTCAGTAGAAAAGGGGAAGACAATGGGAACATTTACAGGATTTTGCAGCCGGAATATGGGATTTGCACCGGGACGCTGTGTGGAAGAAACAGAACATGCACATCCGGTTACATTAAAACGGCCGGGGCGCGTGTGTACGCTCATTTTGAATGGGGAACTATACAATGCAAAAGAGCTTGGGCGGGAGCTGAAAGCCGACACAGACAGAAATGAGGAATTGTTTCTGCTTGCCTATATGCAGTACGGACCGGAATTTGTGAAAAAAATAAATGGTGTTTTCGGTGCGGTGATCTGGGATGAAACGAAAAAAATATTGTTCTTGTTCAGAGACAGGATCGGGGCAAAACCAATGTTTTATACGCAGAAAAAGGAGACGCTGTTTTTTGCCTCTGCCATTGGAAGCTTATTTCAGTATCCGGGTGTGGACCCTGTGCTGGATGAGAATGGTCTCTGTGAAATTTTTGCGCTTGGTCCGGCAAGAACTCCCGGAAACGGTGTTTTTCGAGATATTTATGAAGTGCTTCCGGGACATTATCTTTCTTTTGCAGACGGAATTCTAAAAGATCATTGTTACTGGAATGTAAAAAGTCAGCCACATGAAGATTCCAGGGAAGAAACAGTAGAAAAAACAGCGTGGCTCTTGGAGGATTCGATTAAACGGCAGATGGAGAGTGAAGAGACGATCTCTACATTTCTCTCCGGCGGAGTGGACAGCAGCCTTGTGACGGCAGTCTGTGCGGATGCTCTGCGGGAAAAGGGGGAAAGGCTTCAGACATTTTCCTTTGATTTTGAAGGAAACCGGCAGTATTTTCAGGCAAATGCATTTCAGCCGAGTCAGGACCGGCCGTGGGTGGAACAGATGGCAGCATATTGCGGCAGTGAGCATCGCTATTTGGAGTGCAGCAATGAAAAGCTGGCGGAATATCTTTACAAAGCTGTGGATGCAAGGTGTCTGCCGTGTATGGCGGATGTGGAGTCCTCTATGCTGTATTTCTGCTCTCAGGTGTCACAGTACAGCAAGGCAGCTCTGACAGGAGAATGTGCGGATGAGATTTTCGGAGGATACCCGTGGTTTCATAAAAAAGAAGCCTTTGAGACAGACGGATTTCCGTGGTCAGCAGATCAATCTGTCCGGCAGAGTCTGCTTCAGGAAAAGTGGATTCGGAAGCTTCCGATGAAAGAGTATGCAGAGGAAGCATATGAGAAAGCCGTGCGGGAAACACCGTGCTGTACCGAGGATTCTTCTGTGGAGAAGCGTCGCAGAGAAATTGCGTATCTGAATTTGAAATGGTTTATGGCAACACTGTTAGACCGGATGGAGAGGACCAGTACCTGGTGTGGATTGTCGGCGCGAGTGCCGACGCAGATTACCGCATCATCGAGTATGTATGGAATGTGCCCTGGTCTGTGAAATGTGAGGATGGTATTCCCAAAGCATTGCTTCGCCGTGCGGGAAAAGGAAAAGTACCGGACGAAGTACTCTGGAGAAAGAAAAGTCCATATCCGAAAAACATACAATCCGCAGTACGAAGCACATTCTGGCAGAACCGGCTGAGAGAAGAAGTGTTACAAGATACAAGTGCGCCCTTC
>ENA-OQHL01001244-OQHL01001244.1-human-gut-metagenome-genome-assembly--contig:-NODE-1244-length-13587-cov-10.863819_pt1 | contig 13587 bp, 11 predicted proteins | sample MGYA00242565_ERZ504723 | MGnify/ENA primary metagenome ERZ504723 (study PRJEB26092, sample SAMD00036211) | human gut metagenome | host: Homo sapiens | study: EMG produced TPA metagenomics assembly of... | reverse complement strand
TACTTTCGAAGATGGCTCCCCTTCCCGTTGCCGACGGCGTCTATACCACCTACGAGGGCATCCCCGATATGTGGACAAAATATACCTACGAGCATCCGGCCCTGACCGGTGTCTACGGCATGTTGCCTGGTGATGGGGTAGACCAGCCGACTTTCAAGCGCACGTTGGAGAAAGTCAGCAAAGAATGGCAATTCAACCGCATTTGGGGTTGGGATTTCCCGATGTTGGCAATGGCTGCCGCCCGTACGGGACAGCCGGCACTGGCTATTGACATGCTGATGCACCCTTCCGCCGGATTCCAGTTCGACGAACATGGTTTGGCGACAGGCGGTCCGTTTCCCTATTTCCCTTCCAACGGAGCGTTGCTGACGGCAGTCGCCATGATGTGTGGCGGTTGGGACGGCTCGGAGGGGGAGGCTCTCGGTTTCCCGAAAGACGGGAGCTGGACGGTTCGCTACGAAGGGTTTGTGCCGATGCAGTAATAATGGCCGTTTGGGGGAGGAAAATCGGACAATCACCGAAAAACAAACAAATAGGCATCGGATCAAAAACGGATAAGTATCCCTCTGAAACGTAGTAAGCATCAAGGATTTCCTTGAAAAAGACCGATTTTTGAACCAAAACGGGACTGATGAAATTTAAGACTTGGTAATTGAGAAAATAATTTATTGTAAATCAAGTGATTGGTAGGGTCAAAAAAATGACTAAAAAAAAACGATCCTTTTAAATTTGTCAATTTTTCCGAGACAAAAATTACGCATTCCTTTTTAAACCACAACTCTTTTCTGTAAAAAAATTCGTACCCCTATATCCTTTCTTATCAATTAGATAGCAATTGGAGTACAAAAAACCATCTTTCCAATACGAACTTCGAAGATAGGCAAAAAAATGACTAAAAAAAAGGATCGTTTTTTGCTATCAAAGTACAAATGTTAACACGTGTACATTATATATACGTGTACATAATGATAGTAAGAAGTAAGAACTGATATTTCAATTAACTGTATTATTAATATTAAAATTTAGATTATGAACAAGAGATTTTCTACTCTCGTTGCTGCCTTCGCAGCAATTGCTACTGTCTCTTATGCACAGATCGGTGACAAGTATGTGCATTTGAAGACCAGTTCTACTTACTTGACGGTTACAAAGGAGAATCCGGTAAAAGCCGACTCTGTAAAACTTGCACCTTTGGGCTCAAGCAAAGCTGCAAAAGACTCTGCTTTGTGGTTGCCGAAGTTTGTTGAAAAGATGGTTTCTGGCGACTCCGTATTCCAGTTTGTAAACAAAGCGACAAAGAAGAATTTGTCTTTTGCAGTGAAGAAAAATGGTGCTGGTGAGTATGGCACTATGATTGCTCCGGGGATTGACAAGTTTGTGTTCAAGACAGGTGTTGCTGGTGGTTCTGAAATCTATGCAGCTTATGGTCAGGATACGATTGTATCTATTAGTACTACTTCTGGAAAGCTAAATGTAGGAACTACATTGCCGAGTGAAAAATTTGAGATTGAAGCTCCTACTCCAATCTCTTTAACTACTGTCGCTGATTTGGCTGGTAAACTTTCTACTTTCAAATTCGAATTCAAAGGGAAAGACGGTGGAATCTTCACTGCTACGGATTTGATTCCGGTTCCTGTAACGGTTAGTGGTGCCAATAAATATCGTTTCCAGGTTGTAGGCCAGGAAAAGAGCACAAAAGGTACGAAGAAGGATCAGTATATCACTATTGATACGACAATGATCGGTTCCACAACTTCTATCCAGGTAGCTGCTTTCAAATTGGATACAATCGTTGCTGCCGGTGATGCACAGTATCAGGGAGGTAACGAAGGTTTACAGACATTCAACTTGTCAATGGATTTGGGTAATGACTCAATCAGTATGGTGACAGACTCTATTGTCCGTTTTGTAAATGGTAAATACGAAGTTGCTGTCAATGGTGGTTCTGGATATACCTACATCGTTGGTTACAAGACTTTCAACGGTGCGCCGGTATTGTGTATCGACTCTGCTGCTATCGAAGCTCCGTTCATCACACTTGCTAAAGGTACTCCGGTTAAATTGGCTGGTGGAACAGGTGTTTACTCTTTACAGTTGAAGGCTAAGGGTGGCAATACTAATGCTGCTTATAATGACAAGTATTTGGTAGGTGATGGCTCTACTCCTTCTGATGCTGTAGCAGCAGCTTCTGTCTATATTCCTTCTACCCAGTTCTATGTAAAAGAACATGAAGATGGCACTTATTCTATCCAAGGTCGTGAAGCTACTACTATAGTAACTCAGACGGGTTCTAATGGCGAAACTTATGGTGAAGCAATTGCTTCTTCTCTGCTTTTGGATGAAGAACCGTTATATGCTGTTGATGTGGCAAATGGTGTTTATCACTTAGGTAAAGGTAATAACCAAGATACTCTTGTGTTCAAGAAATTGGATGTAGACTTGACAAATGAACATATCGGTTACAAGTACTATACAAAAGAAGAAATGGGTTATGGCGCTGTTAAGTTCAACTTAGCTTCTGCTGCTGCCGACGATATCTATTTGTCTTTGGTTCAAGATTCTGTAATTGCTGGCGCTAAGGGGGCTGAAAAGGACACTTGAATTGGCGTTTGGTTGAAGGTGCAGAGATCACAACAGATACTGTTTATTATGGTGCTCAGGCATTAGGTGATACGTTGGTTCGTGTTGCTTATGCATTGGAACAGGCTTATGATGCAGAAGGACGTTTGGCTCACGAAGCTGTCGGCGGTGTTGAAGTTGTTAAGTTGAGTAAAAAGCAAGCTCAAATAGAGTTCTCTTTTTGTGGCAGGTCCTGCTGAAGATTCTTACAAGATCGTTGAAGCAACGACTACTAATAACGATATACTCACATTGAACATCTCTAACTTGTCTGTGACTTATGATGAACCGGTTGCCGGCGTGGAAACTTACTTCAATATCGAAGGTGCTGAAGCTCCTGTTTATAAAAAGGTGGAAAGTGGTCACTATAATATCGGTAATGGTCTGGAAATGTTGACTGCATCTGATGGTGTTGCCAAGATGTTGCGTGTAGGCGACGAGCTGAAAGCTACTTCCACAGCTGACGATTTTTCTTTATATGTTGACTCTGCTTATGTAAATCGTGGTGAAGATAACACTGAATATGGTTACTATCTCTACAAAGGTGCAGAAGTTAAGAATGACACAATTGTTGGTACTGTTTTGGCTGCTAAGGGTTCATTCAAAGCAACTGCTGCTACAGGCGATAGTGCGGTATTCCGTACAGCAACAATTGTAAAGGATACAATCGCTTATGAAGGTGATTTGAAAGATGGCAAACAGAATAAATATAAAGTTAGAGATGCTAAGAACACTTCTCTTGTAGGTTTCAAAGTGATTGAAGAAGGTGGTTATGAGATCGTTGCTTTGAACTCTGGAAAGAAGTTGGCCGTAGTGAATGGAGTCGTTATCTTCTCTAATAATGTTGCTCCTCTGACATTCACAACTGAAGCTGCTGAAGCTCCTACTGCAAACGAAGGTGTTGAAGTATCAGAAGTGAAAGTGATCGCTACTGAAGGTGGTGTTCAGATCGTAGGCGCTACCGGTAAGAAAGTTGTTGTCAGCAACATTTTAGGCCAGGTAGTGGCTAACACAGTTATCACTTCCGACAACGCAACTATCGCTGCTCCTCAGGGTGTAGTTGTAGTAGCTGTTGAAGGCGAAGAAGCTGTTAAAGCTATTGTTAAGTAATTGGCAAATAGATTGTAAATGTGTCGCGTACATCAGTGCGCGGCACTTTCGAAATATTAAAATCAAATAATTCTAAGATTCATCGTGTGGTATTCCCGGAACACATCAGCTTTTACAGCTCTCCGTCCGGATCGACCAATTACCCCGCGAGGGCGAACAAGCGGTGAATATTAATACTAAAGTAATGAAATTAAAAAAAGTTCATCTGCTCTCCCTCTGTGAAGACCGAAGCAGACAAAAAACAATCCCCTGTAGTCAATGATTGCAGGGGATTCGTTTTTGCTGGAAAGAAATAGGAAAGATACTTGATCTTCCGTCCTTTATGACGATATATTTACCGTCGAAGTAACAGGGCAACCGCATCAAAATTTTCCAATATGACGTTTTATCATATTGTTGACCGTCTGCGGCATAGCCGTGAGCGTCAATGCCGGCGGCTTTATAAGCCGCCATGCCCTTCTCAAGGCTGGCCTCGGAAGAGCAGTTGAAGCAGATGGTGGCACCGCACTTGGCCATACCCTCTGCGATGGAGAAGCCGATGCCGTGCGCACCGCCGGTGATGAGGGCGACCCTGCCCTTCAAATCGAAAGCCGATAGATCCATTGTATTCCTCCGTCAAAGTTAAATATTTAGCAAAACGCCCCGCATCGGTCTCCCGATGCGGGGCGTTGTATGGTGTACTTGTTTAGCGCAGGTCGGTGGTAGCGATGTTGTCCATGTCGTCAAACTCCATGTTCTCGCCGCCCATTGCCCAGATAAAGGTATAGTTGGAAGTGCCTACGCCGCTGTGGATGCTCCAGGAGGGGCTGATGACAGCGTCCTCGTTGTGCATCACGATGTGGCGGGTCTGCGTGGGCTCGCCGCACATGTGGAACACCACCTGCCCCTCGGGCAGTTCAAAGTAGGTGTAGATCTCCATCCGGCGCTCATGCGTGTGGCTGGGCATGGTGTTCCAGTTGGAGCCGGGCTCCAGCTCGGTCATGCCCATGCTCAGCTGGCAGGTCTTGAGCACGTCGGGGTGGATGAACTGATTGATGGTGCGCTTATTGCAGGTCTCGACGCTGCCCAGAGGACGGTGATTTGCATCAGCCATCTTGATGAGGCGGGTCTCGTAAGAGCAATGTGCCGGAGCGGAGACCATATAGAACTTTGCCGGATGCTCGGGGTCTGCGGAAGCAAACGTAACTTCCTTGGTACCCTGGGTGATATACAGGCAGTCCTTATAGCCCAGCTCGTACTTCACACCGTCGGCCACCACGATGCCCGTGGAGTCCTTGCCGATGTTGAAGATACCGATCTCGCGGCGCTCGAGGAAATAGTGGGTGCCAAAGTTGGCCCAGACGTCGATGCCCTTGTCGATGGAGACCGTCTCGTGGACAGGCATACAGCCCAGCGTGACCATGCGGTCCACATGGCTGTAGACAGCCACGACTTCATCTGCCTTGTACAGGCCGGTGATGAGCATCTCGTCGCGCATCTCCTCGGTGGTGTAGCGCTTGAAGTCTTTCTGGTTGCAGGAATAACGGATATCCATAGCGGATCTCCTTTCCTGCTTAGCGCTGGATACGGCCGGAACCGTCGCCGCCAGCCAGCTTCTCGACCTCGGAGACAGTCATCATGTTGTAGTCGCCCTCGATGGTGTGCTTCAGAGCAGAAGCAGCAACAGCGAACTCAACAGCATCCTGAGTGCTCTTGCCGTTCAGCAGAGCGTAGATCAGGCCGCCGCCGAAGGAGTCACCGCCGCCAACGCGGTCGATGATCTTCAGCTCGTACTTCTTGGAGAAGCAGTACTCGTTGGAAGCGACATCGTACAGCATAGCGCTCCAGCCGTTCTCGGAAGCGTTGTGGCTCTCACGCAGGGTGATAGCGACCTTCTCGAATTGGAACTTGTCAGCCAGCTGCTTGGCAACGCTCTTGTAGCCCTCAGCGTTCAGCTTGCCGCCGTAGATGTCGGTAGCCTCAGCCTCGATGCCGAACACGTCCTTAGCGTCCTCCTCGTTGGAGATGCAGACGTCAACGTACTCGCACAGCTTGGTCATAGCCTCACGAGCCTGGTCACGGGTCCACAGCTTGCCGCGGTAGTTCAGGTCGCAGCTGATCTTCACGCCGTGAGCCTTAGCAGCCTTGCAGGCCTCCAGGCAGATCTCGACGACATTTGCGCCCAGAGCCGGGGTGATGCCGGTGAAGTGGAACCAATCGACACCCTCGAAGATCTTATCCCAGTCGAAATCGGAAGGCTGAGCCAGCTGGATCGCGCTGTTGGCACGGTCGTAGATGCAGACAGAGCCGCGCTGAGAAGCGCCCTTCTCGTTGTAGTAGATGCCGACACGGTCACCGCCGCGGGTGATCATGCTGGTATCGACGCCGTAGCGGCGCAGGCTGTTGACAGCGGCCTGGCCGATCGCGTGTGCGGGGAGCTTAGTGACGAAAGCTGCGTCCAGGCCGTAGTTAGCCAGAGAGACAGCGACGTTAGCCTCGCCGCCGCCGAAGGTGAACTCCAGGCTGTTGGCCTGAACGAAGCGCTCGTAGTTGAAGGGCTGCAGACGAACCATCAGCTCGCCAAAGGTAACGACTTTCATAGTGTTTCTCCTTTATGTTTGTATCATCGGATCATCCCGCCGCGGCGGGTCTTGACGGAAAATTCAGGCTCAGGCCTGGACCAGGTGGAATGCGAAGCCGGCGATCTCGCCCTCCATGTAGCAGGCGACGGTCTTGCCGTTCTTGACATTCTTGCTGTCGAGGTCGAACTTCACGCCGCGCTGAGACAGGTGATAGATGGCGCGGTCGACGTTGTTGCAGCCGATGGCGATGTGGCCGTTGGTGCCGCGGCCCGGCTTCTTCATGATCTCGAACTCCTTGTTGCCCACGAAGATGCTGGAGTTGCCCGGAGTGACCTTCATGTTCAGCATGGTGGAGATGATGCCTGCGATCTTGGCAGCCTCTTCCTCGTTGCCGGTGTTGATGCCGACGTGGATGAGGTGCAGGCCCAGCATGGTGTCAACAGCTTCCTTGCTCTGAGCGGTGATCTTTGCCCAGTCGCCGGCCTTGATGACGTCGCTCTTGCACATCCAGGTGCCGCCGACAGCGAAGATCTGGTCATAGCCCAGGTAGTCGTTGACGTTCTTGGCGTTGACACCGCCGGTGCACATCCAGCGAGCGCCCTTCAGGGCAGCGCCGATGTTCTTCAGCATCCCAACACCGCCGTTTGCCTCAGCGGGGAAGAACTTCAGAGCCTCGCAGCCCATGTTCATAGCCTGCTGCATCTCGCCTGCGGAAGCGGTGCCGGGCATCATGATGCCGCCCTTGTCGATGACGTGCTTGCAGACCTCGGGGTCGAAGCCGGGAGCAACGATGAAGGAAGCACCGGCAGCCATAGCGCGGTCAGCCTGCTCGCAGGTCAGGACAGTGCCGGCGCCCAGCAGCATCTCGGGCATCTCCTCGTGGATCTTGCGGATGCACTCCTCAGCACAAGCGGTGCGGAAGGTGACCTCAGCTGCGGGCAGACCGCCCTCAGCCAGAGCCTTGCACAGGGGCAGGGCCTCGTCTACGCTGTTAAAAGCAATAACAGGGATAATGCCGATCTGATAGACCTTTTCTACGATGGGATTCATAACGCATTTCTCCTTTTTAACATTTGCATGAACTCCTGCGGCTGAGGGCCCCGATGGGCATACCTTCCCCACCGCACATTCGTATCTTTAGTATAAACGAGAGCGGGCCGTTTGGTAATGCTCAACAAGCACAATGTTTTGCATAAGAGCTTGTATACATTGCACAAAAACGCCGAAGCTGTGCTTCTCAGAGCCCCAGACGGGCAAAGATCTCGGCCACGCCGTCGTGGTCGTTGTCGTTTTCGCTGACGATGTCGGCCAATTTTCGGATGTGCTCCATGCCGTTTGCCATCACGGCGGCGACGCCTGCCTTTTCCAGCATGGCGCGGTCATTCTCGCTGTCGCCCACAGCCAGCGTGGCCTCGCGGGGGATGCCCAGATGATCGGCCAGCGCCAGCAGACTCTCGCCCTTGTTTACTCCGGCGGCGGTGACTTCGATGTTGTCCGGCGCCCCCTGCACCACCTCGACGCCCTCGATGGCCGTAAAGCGGGGCAGATACTGCTGCGCCTCTTCCGCCGAATGGAAGAACATGCAGAACTTCTCCACCTCGTGGGCGTGGCGGCTCATCCACTCGCTCTGGTCCCGCAGGATGGTGAAGCGGCCATCGTTGGGCTGGATGGCCTCTGTCCCCTTCACCGCCGCCAGACGGGCGAACCGCTCGTCGAAAAAGCGCTGCTGCGCCATGTCGCGGAGAGCGCGCCCGTCGCTGAAGAGGTTCAGCCCGCCGGGCAGGCCCTGGAACGCCTCGTAGACCTCCCGGGCCTTTTCCACCGGGAAGCACCGCCGGACGATGCACTCCGGCTGGCTCGTCTCATGCTCTGCGGCGTTGGCATACCGGCTGTAGACACAGCCCAGCGGGTCGCCGCCGAGATCCCAGACCGCCGCGCCGTTGGAAGTAAGGGCATAATGCACCCAGGGCTGTTTCGCCACCACCGGCGGCAGGCTGGCCAGCGGACGGCCTGTAGCCGGGATGACCACGACGCCCCGGTCGGACGCCTCGGACAGCACCTTCTGCGTGCAGGGCGAGACTTCGCCGTTGCTGTTGAGCAGGGTGCCGTCCAGATCGAGGGCCGCAAGAAGGATGGGGTGAGATGAAGTAGACATGAAAGCTCCTTTGCGCTTGTAAGTACACGTTTTCTGCCCCAGCGGGACAGGCTGTCTTTATTTTATAACATCAAATCGATTTGCGCAAGTCGGCCAAGTGTGGTAAAATGTATCATCGTATGATAAAAAACAAGGAGCTCTCCATGAAACCTTCTCTTCTTCGCGCACGGCCCCACCTGTGGTATCAGCTGTACTGGGTGCTCTACCTCATCTGGTTCTTCTGGCTGGACCTCACCGTCACCGACCCGGACTATATCATCCACAGCCCGCTGGACGACTTCATCCCCTTCAACGAGTGGTTCATCTTTCCCTACAGCAGCTGGTTCTTCCTGCTGGCGGGCGTCACGGCACTGCTCTGGTGGTTCGACACCGCCAGCTATGATAAGCTCTGTCTGATGATGTTCTCGGGCATGACCTTCTGCCTCATCCTCTATATGGTGCTGCCCAACGGCCTCGACATCCGCCCCACGGTGGAAGAGGTGGGCCGCAGCAACATCGCCATGACCCTGATGCAGCTCATCTGGAAAGCCGACGCTTCGGTGAACGTCTGCCCCTCCATCCACTGCCAGAGCTCAGCCTGCATGGCCATCGCCTTCTCGGGCAGCACACTGGCGAAAGACCGCCCGTGGCTCAAAGTGCTGGCCTTCGGCTGGGCGGCGCTCATCTGCGCGTCCACCGTCTTTACCAAGCAGCACTCCATCATCGACGTCTTCTGCGGGCTGGCCGTGGCATTCATCTGGGTGCCGGTGCTCTATCGCCGCCCTCGGAAGCGTTGAACCTTTTGGTAAAATATACAGTTTTTTGCTGCCGCTGCTCTTGACGGCGCAGATGCCCGCGGGTACAATGGTGGTGGCTGATATATCACATTTCCGGGCATTGCCCGTTTCAGAAGGAGCGTGACTGCAATGGCATCACGAAGCGCACGGGAGGTCGCCTATGAGACCATCCGCAGCCGCATCATCACCATGGACCTCAAGCCCGGCGACGAGCTGAACGACCGGGAGCTGGCCCAGGAGCTGGGCATCAGCCGCACCCCCATGCGGGAAGCCCTCATCATGCTGAACATTGCCCACATGGTGGTCATCAAGCCCCAGAGCGGCACCCATGTGGCCCCCATCGACCTCAAGCTGATGGAGATGGAGCAGTTCGCCCGCTTCACGCTGGAAAAAGAGATCTTGAACCGCATCCGGGGCCGTCTGACTGCCGAGCAGGAAGCCGCCTACCGGCTCAACCTCGAGAGCTACCGCCAGCTGGAGCGCGACCCCGACGCCGAAAACCGGGAGACCCGGATGCTGGACCTCGACAACGCCTTCCACCGCCGGGCCTTCCAGCTCTGCGGCATGGAGGAGCACTTCGACCATATGCTCTCCACCTTCCAGCACATCGAGCGGCTGCGCAAGTTCAGCCTGCAGACCGAGGAGAACAAATCCGTCTGCGCGGCCCACACCCGCATCCTCGAAGCCGTTCTGCGCGGCTCCGAAGAAGACCTCAGCCGCGCCCTCAGCGACCACCTCAACCGCTATAAGCTCTCGGTGGAGCAGGCCCGCCAGCGCCACCCCGAGTATTTCACGGAGGGGACGGTCCGCCCGGTGGATCACCGCATCTGAATCCGGCACAGCACAAAAACGCCGCACAGCTTTTGGCTGCGCGGCGTTTTGTTATGCGTTATGGTTCAGAAGCTCAGACCTTCTCGATGGTGATGCTCCACTCGCTGGTCATGGCCTCATCGACGTCCAGCACCTCGTGCCTGCCCTCTTCGTTGACGCTGTTGGCCCAGCCGTTCCAGGGCTCCATGCAGACGAAGTTCTCGGCATCCTGCTGCCAGAGCACGCCCTTGTCGAAGGTCTCGTCAGCGTCCACAGTGACCTTGTGGCCGTTGCCCTTGTCGGTGAAGGTCATGGGGAACTGAACACCGGTCAGCAGGCGGATGGTGTTGTCTGCGCCCTCCTTGCGGGTGAGGGTGATCTTCTCGGGAGCGGCGGGCTGCTCGCCCTTGGCGTTCTCGGAGCAGGTGGCGCACTTGATGTCAAAGTCCACATTCTCCAGAGCGGAAGCCATGAAGTAGGGGTGGTAGCCGAAGCTGAAGGGCATCGGCTTGTCGCCCTCGTTGATGACGGTCAGGCTGATGGCGGCCTTGTTGCCCTCGAGGTTGTAGTTCACCAGCAGGGTGAAGTCGAACGGGTAGAGGAACTTGGTCAGCGGGGTGGATTCTAGAGCCAGCGTCACGCCGTCGGGGCCGACGCTCTCCACGTCCCATCCGCACAGGTCCGCGAAGCCGTGGGTCTCCATGGGGTAAGCCTTGCCGTCAAAGTTGTGGACGCCGCCGTCGGGGTTGGCGCAGCTGGGCAGAGGCGACCGGCACAGCCGAACGGACGGGGGCCGGGCGCTGCACTCGGAGGAAGTTGGGGCGGCGGGTCCAGATGTACTCGTCGCCGTCGAGGGTGGAGCCGGTGATCATGCGCCGCGCTCGGGGGTGATGTCAGGCTGGTCTTTGCGGCAGGGTCGGTGATGACGTACTGCTCATAGCATGCACCGTTCTCGGTGACGTACTGGGTGGTGATCTGGTTCATAAAATTTCAGTCCTCCGTATGTTTCTGGTTTTCTGGTATTCCGCCAGTTTTTCAAAATAATAATCGATGCCGTAGCGGATAAAATACTTGATCAGCCGCACCGCACCGTAGAGCAGCGCTGCATAGATCAGCAGAGAAAACAATACTGCGCCATTTGCACCCATCATATAAAACACTTCCTTTCCGTTTTCATGCACAAAAAGGCCGCCGTATCGCAAAAAGTGCGTACAGCAGCCTTTATTTTGGTCACAAAGATACACTCCAGACCCTTTCAAAGGCGGCTGTTTTGTGACACGCGATTCGCGGCTGTTGCCAACGTATTAAAAATACGCGAATCGCAGTTAGAGCACGACGCCGTCCTTGAAGATGGAGATCTCGCGGAAGCCGTGCTTCTCGGCCTTGGTCTGCTCACCGCCGGCAACGCGGATGACCAGATCCAGCAGGTCCTTTGCGGCCTCGTCGATGGTCTTTTCGCCGTCTGCGATGACGCCGGTGTTGAAGTCGATCCAGCCCGCCTTCTTCTCTGCCAGCGGGGTGTTGGTAGAGATCTTCAGGGTGGGAGCCGGAGCGGAGAACGGCGTGCCGCGGCCGGTGGAGAAGAGGATGAGGTGCGCGCCTGCGGCAGTCATGGCAGTGGCAGACACGAGGTCATTGCCGGGGCCGTAGAGCATATTCAGGCCCTTGGTGACGACGGGGTCGCCGTAGCCGATGACGTCCATGATGGGGGCCGTGCCGCCCTTCTGGACGCAGCCGCAGCTCTTGTCTTCCAACGTGGTGATGCCGCCCTGCTTGTTGCCCGGAGAGGGGTTGTCGTAGACGACCTCATTGTGGCTGATGAAGTACTCCTTGAAGCCGTTGATCATCTGCTCGGCCTTGACGAAGACATCGCGGTCGATGCAGCGGTCCATCAGGAAGCCCTCGGCGCCGAACATCTCCGGCACCTCGGTCAGGACGGTGGAGCCGCCCCGCTGGCCCATCATATCGGAGAAGCGGCCGATGGTGGGGTTGGCAGTGATGCCGGACAGGCCGTCAGAGCCGCCGCACTTCATGCCGACCACCAGCTCACTCACGGGGATGGGCTCACGCTTGAACTGGCCGGCGTAAGCGGCCAGCTCCTTCAGGATGTCGCGGGCGGCGGTGAACTCGTCGTCCACGTCCTGGCAGGTCAGGAACTTCACACGGTCGTGGTCATACTCGCCCAGCTCTGCGAGGAACTGCTCATGGGTCAGGTTTTCGCAGCCCAGAGACAGCACCAGAACGGCGGCAGCATTGGGGTGGCGGACCAGAGCGGCCAGCAGCTTGCGGGTCTGCGCATGGTCATGACCGGTCTGGCTGCAGCCGAAGGGGTGGGTGAAGGTGTAGAGGCCCTCGATGGTGCCGGTGACGAGGTCCTGATTGTCGGCCACCATCTTCTTGGCAATGTCGTTGACACAGCCGACGGTGGGGATGATCCAGATCTCGTTGCGGATGGCAGCGCGGCCATCCTTGCGGCGGAAGCCCATGAAGGTCTCGGGCTCCACCTTGGGCAGCGGGGCCAGATCGGGGGAGGGATTGTAGCTGTACTCCACCTCACCGGAGAGGTTGGTGTGGACATTGTGGGTGTGCATCCAGGTACCCGGCTCAGCGTCGGCGGTGGCGTGGCCGATGGGGAAGCCGTACTTGATGACGTTCTCGCCGTTCCTGATGGGCTTGACGGCCATCTTGTGGCCCTGAGGGATGTCCTCCAGCGCGGTGACGGCAAGGCCGTCCACCTCGACGAGGGTACCCTTGGCAATGGGATGCAGAGCGACAACGACGTTGTCGATGGGACTGATATGGATCGCCTGCGGCATAGTTTTTCTCCTACTCTTTTATAAGACAAAAGGTATAAGCCAAAAGGGCTGCTGCCCAAAGCAGCAGCCCTTTTGTGCAAATTTTCAGCTTACAGGCAGCTCTTGTAAGCAGCCTCGGCACCCTCGGTGCGGATGAGCTCCAGGTCTGCCAGAACAGCGGCCTCGAGGCCCTCGATCCTGGTCAGGTCCTGATCCCACATCTGGGTGTTGGTCAGAACGGCGTTCACCAGCTGAGCAGCGGTGTCGTCCTTGTGTGCATAGTAGAAGTCCAGAGCCCATGCGTCATCCTGGATCTTGTAGGTGTTGCCTGCCGGGCGCTTGCAGATGAGGCCGTCAGCAGTGCGCTCCTGAATGTCATTGGAGTAGAAAGCGATGTAAGCAGCCAGAGACATGGTCAGGCACTTGGGCAGCTTCTTCTGCTCCTCGATATAAGTCAGGAAGGAAGGCATGTTGCGGGCCTTCCACTTGGAGGTGGAGTTCAGGGAGATGCTCATCAGCTCGTGGTTGATGAACGGGTTGTTGAAGCGGTCCTGCACAGCAGAAGCGAACTCCTCGAGGTCCTTCTTGTCCAGAGGCAGGGTGGGGATGACTTCCTCGTGCAGCATCTTGTTCATGAAGCCGCGGATGGTGTCGTTGTGCATGCAGTCACGCACGATGTCGAAACCGGCCAGATATGCGCCCAGAACGAAACCGGTGTGAGCACCGTTCAGGATGCGGACCTTGCGCTTCTTGTAGGGGGT
>ENA-OQHL01001243-OQHL01001243.1-human-gut-metagenome-genome-assembly--contig:-NODE-1243-length-13594-cov-2.944160_pt1 | contig 13594 bp, 11 predicted proteins | sample MGYA00242565_ERZ504723 | MGnify/ENA primary metagenome ERZ504723 (study PRJEB26092, sample SAMD00036211) | human gut metagenome | host: Homo sapiens | study: EMG produced TPA metagenomics assembly of... | reverse complement strand
AGAAGCGGACTTTATTATAATCAAATTTATTATCCGGTAGCGCAGTATGCGGAGAAAAATTTTGCGACTGGAATGTCAGAAAAGGATATTACGGTTTTGGCGCTTTGTCGTCCGGTAGATGTTTTGTTTGAAGAAAAAGACGGATATGAGACCCAGGTGCTTCTGGATTTCTCCGAGTCCTCGGGAAAGGTGACGCTGGATCAGGAGAAAGTTACGGAGGACATGATTACCGGAGACGTTAAGGGAATGGTGAAATCCGCACATCATTTTTACGGATCAGAAGTAACCACATCGAATGTAGTGCTTTCCGGATCGTCTCTGGCTTTTAACGGAACATTGGTATCAGGAACAACCTTTGCGAACGGAAGATATATTCTGGGGGTATTTGACCAACTGACAGGAAATGAGACAAGCTTACATATTCCGGAAAAGGATTTGTCTGCGGCGAATCATACGATGACAGCGGCACGAACAACAACATATAGTTGGATGTTCCTGGCTGGACTGCCGGCAGTCATTTTAGTGGCCGGAGTTGTGATATGGGTGAGAAGAAGACACAGGTAAGGTAGTGAAAGATGAAGAGACAGTGGATCACAGCAGGAGTCATCGGGGTCTGTCTGGTGATTCTGGGAGCTATTTGGTTTATTTTGGGAAACCCGGAAGAGACCGGAGAAGAAGATCAAAAAGCAGAAACCTCCGTATGGAAGGGGAAGGAGAGGATTCAGGAAATCCGTGTGGAAAATGAACAAGGGGGATATATTCTCCGTTGGGAGAATGATGAAGCAGAGGCGGAAGGAATGGAGGATCTGCCTTTCGATACAAAGCTGGCAGATGGGATTCGGGATGACCTGGAGAATATGAAGACAGAAAAAAAGGTGACGGATGGAAAAGAACGATTGTCAGATTTTGGTTTGATAACTCCAAAGGCACAGGCAGAAGTGATCGGAGAGAACGGAAAAAAAATTGAGATTTCTGTCGGGGATGAGGTACCTGATCAGGAAGACCCGTCTCGATACATCCTTTGGATGGATCAGGTATGGACGGTCAAAAGCAGCAAGGTAGACGGATTACTTTCCGGGGAAAACGGTCTGATATCAAAGAAATTGACTCCGGACGATACGGACGGAGAGAATAGCATACTCGTAACACGGATGACCATTTCCAGAGAGAGTGAAGATGATCTGACACTTGCCTATGCAAAAAGTCAGGAACTGGCCGGATATACAGTCAATTCGTACGAGCTTGTCTCTCCATTTACATATCCTGCCGACGCGGAAGTGACAAGTGATGTGTTTCCGGTTCTTTTTGGTGTAGAAGCAAAAACAGTAGAGGCGGTGCATCCTTCTGAGGAAGAAAAGGAAAAGATGGGGCTTTCCAGTCCGTGGAGAACACTCCAGGTAGAGTATACGGATGGAGCTGATCAGACGAGATCCTTTACTCTTGCTGCGTCCAGACCGGAAAACGGTCAGGTGTATGTGATGGCAGGAGATACGGATGTGATTTACTTATGTAGTCAGGAAGATCTCCCGTGGCTGGAATACACAGAGGAAACCCTTCTGAGCCGTACGGTATTAGCTCCGGATATCAAGACGATTGAGGAACTGGTAATTACGGAAGGTGGTAAGACGCATAGATTCCGGTTTGAACATGTGGGAGAAGAAACGGAGCAGATTACTTGTGATGGAACAAAGACAGATGGGGATTCTTTTAGAAACTTTTACTATACATTAGCAGGTATGTCAGCAGATGAAGTGTTATTTGACGGATTTCCTGATACATCTTCTATGAAAGAATTTTTAGGGATTCGATACCGGTATCAGGACGGAACGGAAGATGTGCTGGTCTGCTACGAAGAAGGATCCCGGCAGATTTATGGAGAACTCAATCAGAAAGAGCGGGGGTTCCGTTTATCTGCCTCTCAGGTAGAGACAATGTTGGAAACGCTGAAGAGATTGACAGAAGGAGAAGAAATCACGGCCAGATATTAGGATTTCTGGCCGGATGGATCTTCCGATGAATTGCCTGGGGCAGGAGACTTTGACGGGTGCTCCGCCAAGGCGCTCGCTTTCAATACTTTCTGAAAACCTGGTTCAATCAGACGTTCTGCCGCCATGGCATAACAGGCAGGGAGAAAGAAAAGAGTGAATGGTGCGACAAACATTGTCACAGCACAAAGAAGAAAAATGACGGCAAGCAGCAAGGTAAAGCCGATCCGTGTTATAGCCAGAGCGACCGATGTTTTAAAAATTACGGAAAATCGCATATAAAACCGTGATAGGATCGGAAAGCTGTACATCAGAAGTACTAGAAGAAGGAAAGCTGCCAGAATGAGAAGCGCAAAGTAGAGAATAACAAAGATCTGACTTTGTCCTTCCGCGGTAATAAAGAAATAACTGAGTACACAGAATACACTGATGAATAAAACATAACAGGGTCAGTAGGATCCCTTGTTTCAGGCTGGAACAAAAAGATTTCCAGAAAGTGGGCAGTATATAGCCGTCACTCTTTAACAGAGATTTATGAACTGTGTGATAAAAGTGCGGCGCAAGCCGGACCGACGGTCACCACCGGAAGACAGAAAAGGGTCCAAAGAATACTGATGATCAGTACATCGCAGAACTTCGATAAAAAAGTAAATACAGGACCGTTAACATGAAAAAAAACTGATTCATCATAATCCTCCTTCTGTATATTGTATACTGTATTCAGTATACCATATTGCAAGAAAATGTCAAACAGGAAAGGGAGAAGATAGAAAAAAGGAGAAACAAGATGGAAAAGAAGCAAAATCATTGAGAAAGACCTGGATGCGATTTATATAGGAAAACTTAAATACAGTAGATGAAAAATCTGAAACTTCCTTTGGAAAGGGAAAATATGGATCGACCTTTACCTGGGATACAGGGGAAAGCCGTTTTATTGAAAAAGATGGAACCGTACACCGTCCTTTGCATGGAATGGGCAACCGTAAGGTGATATTGACCGTAAAAGCTTTGTATGGGGAATGTACGGGGGAGAGAGTGTTTACGGTCACGGTACTTCAGGAGGCGAAGGAGAAGACCGTGACGGAAATCCGCCCCGTTTCCCTGGTGACAGAGACAGGACATTCCTATCGCTTGCCGTCAGTCGTGATTGTTCATACGGCACAGGGAAGTCAGACGACGGTTCCGGTCATCTGGGAAGAGGCTGAGATTTTGGAGAGGGAAGGTATGGTGGAAGTAGAAGGAAAGATCGAGGACAGTGAAAAGAAAGCGTTGGCACGTATTACCTTTCGTGATCACGTAGAGAAGAAAAAAGGGGAAGAGAAGAAGATCAGGTTCTTTCCTATTTCTGATGTACGCCTGAAGAAAGGGACGCTCTACCAGAAATATCAGCAATATATGTTGGACTGGCTGCTTGGTGTGGATGATGGGCAGATGCCTTTATAAATTTTCCGAAAAGCAGCAGGGCTGGACACATGGTGGGGCGGCTCCGATGACCGGGTGGGAATGAAGAAAGCTAGTAAGCTCAAAGGACATACGACAGGACATTATCTTTCCGGACTTGCGCTGGCATATGCGGCGACCGGGGATACACGTTTCCGTGAGAAGATCGGGGAGATGGTAACCGGCTTAAAAGAATGTCAGGATGCGTTTCAGGGGCAGAAAGGCATCCATCCGGGATTTCTAAGCGCATATGACGAAGAACAATTCGACCTGCTTGAACAATATACGAAATATCCGGAAATCTGGGCGCCGTACTATACGCTGGACAAAATTATGGCTGGGTTGGAAGACTGTTATCTTCTGGCCGAAGCGGATATGGCGCTGGAGATCCTTTCTCCGCTGGGTGACTGGGTTTATGCACGTCTTTCGCGGCTTACGCGGGAGCAAAGGGAAAAGATGTGGTCCATGTATATCGCGGGGGAATTCGGAGGAATGTCTGGAACGATGGCAAAGCTTTATCAGATTACAAAGAAACCGGAACACCTCGAGGCGGCACGGATGTTTTACAATGAAAAGCTGTATTATCCGATGGAAGAAAACTGTGATACCCTGGAAGATATGCATGCGAATCAGCATATCCCTCAGGTGATCGGCGCCATGAATCTTTATGAGGCAACCGGGGAAACAAGCTTTTTTGATGTGGGTCGTCATTTCTGGGAGATTGTAACCGAAGGACATATTTACTGTATTGGTGGTACAGGAGAAACAGAGATGTTTCACCGGGCAGGAACTACCTGCGATTACTTGACCGAGAAGGCTGCGGAAAGCTGCGCCAGCTACAATATGCTTCGTTTGACAGGGCAGCTTTTTGAGTACAATCCGGATGGACGATGGATGGATTACTATGAAAATACACTGTGCAACCATATTCTTGCCAGCAGCAGTCATGCCGTGGACGGCGGAACAACGTATTTCATGCCGCTTTGTCCGGGTGGAAGGAAGGAATATTCTACAGATGAAAATACATGCTGCCATGGGACGGGAATGGAGAGCCGTTTCCGTTATATGGAACATATTTATGCTTCGGATCAGGAAAATGTCTATGTGAATCTGATGGTAGATTCGGTGCTGTCCGGAGAAGAAAATCTGGAGATTTCCACGGAAATGGAAAAGGGAAGTGTTGTGATTCGGTGCGGGAAGGATATGGAGCGCAATTTGATGATTCATCTGCCTTTCTGGGGCAGAGACGCACGTGTATTCCGAAACCAAATGGAACAGAAAGTGAAACAGCATCAAGGATATGTACAGCTCTCTCCATGCCGTAAGGGTGAGGAAATCCGTTTGGAACTGCCTGTCAGACTACGACTCGTAACCAATGAGGAAAATGATCATTTGGTAAACCTGGCTTGTGGACCATATCTTCTGGCGGCGATTTCAGATAGCCGGGAATTCCTGGAGCTTCCGCCTTTGGATCAGTTCCGGCCGGATGGGCAGCCATTTCACTTTATGGCAAAGGGACTGAAATTTGTTCCTTTCCCGGAGGTAGACCTGGAACCGGCACACTTATATTTTAAGCGGTAGACTGGTAAGCTTACGATGAAAGCCATTGCGGGATTCTTCCTGACAATTTATAATAAAGAGTAGAAAGTATGTATTGCCGGAAGATGACCGGCTGTAACATGGAATAGGAAGAAAGAAGGTAGTGCAATGATTTACAAAGATTTTCAGGACTTGAAACTGTTCCGCTCTCGGACTTGGGGCCATGCGGCTTCCGGTGATGGACGGTGATGACGCACGGATCGATGAAAAGGCAGCGGGCGGGATGGTTGCCTATGCGATGGAGCATGGGATCAACTATTACGATACCGCCTGGGGTTACCACAATGGAAATTCAGAGCTTGTGATGGGAAAGCTTCTAAGTGGCTATCCAAGAGAAAGCTTTTATCTGGCATCCAAATTCCCGGGATACGATCTTTCTAATATGGATAGAGTGGAAGAGATCTTTGAAAAACAACTGGAGAAATGCCAGGTAGACTACTTTGATTTCTATCTTTTCCACAATGTGTGTGAGATGAATATTGATGCTTATCTGGATCGATCCCACGGAATCTATGACTATCTGATGAAGCAAAAGGAAAACGGACGGATTCGTCACCTTGGTTTTTCCGCACACGGAAATTATGATGTGATGAAGCGTTTTCTGGACGCTTACGGAGAAGGGATGGAGTTTTGCCAGATTCAGCTTAATTATCTGGACTGGACGTTTCAGGACGCCAAATCAAAGGTGGAACTGCTGAAGGAGTATCATCTTCCGGTATGGGTGATGGAGCCGGTGCGGGGCGGAAAGCTTGCGTCCCTGAAGGCAGAATATGAGAAGGCTTTAAAGAGTATACGCCCGGATGAGGAAATCCCGGCCTGGGCGTTTCGATTTATTCAGTCTATTCCGGAAGTAACGGTAACACTTTCCGGTATGTCCAATATGGAGCAGCTGAAAGAGAATATCAGGACCTTTGAGACAGAAAAACCGCTCTCCAAAGAAGAGATGGACAGTCTTTTGTCCGTGGCAAAAACGATGCTGGACGGCACACTTCCATGTACCGCCTGCCATTATTGTGTAAGCCACTGCCCGAAAGGGCTTGATATTCCCAAGCTCATCAGTCTGTACAATGAGCATAGTTTTACAGGAGGCGGCTTTATCGCGCCGATGGTACTGGGGACTCTTCCGGAGGAGAAACGTCCGACAGCATGCGTCGGATGCAGAAGTTGTGAAGCGGTCTGCCCACAGCAGATCAAGATCTCCGAGGCGATGTCCGATTTCAGCGCAAGACTGAAAGCATAAGAGAAGAGGAACAGTGGGCCCCGCAGGAAGGATTGTCTTGTGGGGCCACGTGTTATGTGGAACCCTCAAGATTGTTGAGAATATTTTACTCAAACCAGTTCGGACATACTTTCTTATACTCCGATGGAGAGAATCCGGTCATGGATTTAAAAAGCCGGGAAAAGGAAAAAGGATTTTCCAGTCCCACAGCATTTGCAATGATCTGTAACGAATAATCCGTGTCTATCAGGTAAGTTTTTGCCTTTTCAATCCGGATCTCGGTCAGATAGTGCTTCGGAGTCTTATTATACTTTTGCTTAAAGATGGCGGTGACATAGTGGGAATTCAGGTGAAGGTAATCAGCAATATCCTGAATCCGCATATGTTCATTATAATGCCGGTCGATATAAGCTTTGATCTGTTCCGGATACGGAACAGAGGAAATATCCTCTTGATCCCGCTGGAATTCTGACACAAGATTTGCAAGGAGGTTTTTTAACAAACCATTCAACATGAGGTGGCTGGAAGCATTTTTGGACTCGGAGAAAAAAGTGAGAGGAAATACTTCCGGTGTAAATTTTACGCCCTCATGGATGCGCCGGTCCGTTACAGAGAGAGCTTTCATAATCATCTTTTCATAAAACGTGACATCTGAGATATCGGTCACATAGTCTTTCCCAAAAATCAATTCCGTATAATACCCAGCCTGGGTTCCCTGGTATCCGATCCAACAATATTTCCACGGATGCCTGAAATCTGCCTGGTAGGCGGCGTTCACTCCGGCAGGAATCAAAAACGCCTGACCCGGTTTGACAGGATATTTCTGCTTTTCGATTTGTAGGACGCCATAGCCCTCTAATACAAAATGAATCAGATAGTAGCGGCGGATTCGTGGACCGAAGAGATTTTCACTCACACATTGATCGATTCCACTGGAATGAAAGGCAAGATCCAGAGTATCTTTTTCTACATCATTTAAAAACCAATCTGAATTCTGTAACATAAGTCCCTCCTTGAATCGTTTATCTTGAGTATACTATTTTGCAATGGCAAAAGGAAGGAAATAGGTAAAAAACAAGAAAAATATGACAAACTGCAATGTTTCTTAGGAAAACCGCTATGGAAAGGAAACGGTGAAAGTGATAGGATCTAGGAAAAGGGAGTGAAAAAGGTTTATGAAAAAGTTATGCTATCTGATAAAAATAACATTTCAGACAAAATTTGCATATATCAAAGCCTTCTGGTTTAATATTTTTGGAACAGCAGTCTCGATCCTCATTTACTATTTCCTCTGGAAATATGTCTTTCAATCCAGGGATGAACTGCACGGGTTTACGGCCGCACAGATCACAACGTATGTGATTCTTTCCAGGCTGTTGTCCTCCCAGTTCTCCGGTGGGATTAATCGGGAATTCGCTGAATGGGTCCAGAGGGGAGATATCGTCGTAGAGCTTCTGAGGCCGGTGCCACTTGTATTTACACTTTTTGGAAAAAGAGTTGGGGAATTCCTTTTCTTTTTCCTTTTCAAAGGAATTCCGGTTACTATTCTCGCAAGCCTGATATTGGGCGGCATCGGTCCGGACAGCGCGGCGAATTTAATTCTGTTTTTCACCAGTGTACTGATTTCCATTGGACTGATGTTCTGGATTGAGATCATGGTGGGGCTGGTGTCATTCTTTACTTTAAGCTCGTATGGACTTGGATATACGAAAACAGCGCTGATGTCGATCCTTTCCGGAGGGATTGTTCCGCTTTTTTTGTTCCCGGAAGGGGTGGCGAGAGTATTAGACTATATGCCGTTTGCAGGGATGGTTTCAGTGCCGGTTCAGATTTATCTTGGAAAATATACAGCGACGGAGGCGTTTTCTTTTCTGGGACTTCAGATCGTGTGGGTGATTCTTCTTGGAACCGGGGCGATGGCATTCTACCGCTTTGCAATGAAAAAAGTCGTGGTACAGGGAGGCTGATGGAATGAGAATGAAATATTATGCAAAACTTTGGCTCCGCTATATGAGAATAGGCTTTCTTTGTATGACTCAGTATCCGGCGGATACAATGATCTGGTTCATTTCCATGATTATCCGGGAAGCATGTGGTTTCGTCGGGATTCTGGCAGTGGCTGGGGTGACCGGTCATCTGGGAGACTGGGGGATTTACGAGATCTGTCTTTTGTTTTCTATGTGTGCGGTAATTGAAGCCATGGGTCAGGCTTTTTTTGATAATGTCTGGGCCATTGATAAGATGATTCGGAGGGGCGAGATGGATACGTTTTTGGTTCGTCCGGCATCCCCGTTTATACAGATGCTTGGCCAGGTGATGCATTTTCAGGCTATCCTGAGTATGGCTGTGTATGTGGGGATGCTTGTCTGGTCTATCCGGGGAATCGGACTTTCTATCGGCGTGCGGGAAATCATATTGCTGATCGAATATATCATTTGCGGTACGATGATCAATTCTGGAATTTATACGATTTTTAATACCCTTAATTTTTGGATTGTACAGGGGGATGATATTGCGGTTCTCGTACAGACCTGCCGGGAATTTGTCAAGTATCCTCTTCAGGTGTTCCCGACGGCGATTCAAGGACTGTTTACCTATATCCTGCCGCTTGGGTTTGTGGCATACTACCCGGTCCTGGGGCTTCTTGGGAAGACACGGATGCCGGTGATGATTTTGCTGCCGTGTGTGGCTGTGCTGACGGTGGTGATTGCATCAGTACTCTGGCGAATGGGGCTCAAGGGATATAATAGTACAGGAACGTAAGGGGAGGAAGAAGATATGCAGATAGAAGTCAGTCATCTTGTAAAGGAATATAAAAGAAAAAGGGATCCGGGTTCTATGGTAAAGGCGTTGGCGTCCATGTTTCATCCAGACTATGAAAGATTTCGGGCGGTAGACGATATAAACTTTCAGATTGCAAAAGGAGAGGCCGTCGGCTATGTAGGCCCGAACGGAAGTGGAAAATCCACCACTATTAAGATGCTTTCTGGCGTTTTGACACCGACAGAGGGACAAGTTCTTGTGAATGGAATGGAGCCGACGAAAGCCCGGATGAAAGTTAATAAGAAGATTGGGGTGGTATTTGGTAATCGTTCTGTCCTCTGGTGGGATGTGCCGGTGATGGAGTCCTACCGACTGCTCCAGACACTCTACGAGATTCCCGAGGAACGTTTTCGGCGGAACTTGGAAGAGTTTACGGAACTGATGGAGATGGAGAGATTGCTTGGTACTCCGGAACGGCAGCTTTCCCTTGGACAGAAAATCAAGTGTAATATCGCGGCGGCGTTTCTCCATGATCCGGAGATTGTGTTTCTCGATGAACCGACGATTGGACTGGACAGTGAATCCAAATACCGAATTCGTAAATTCATTAAACAGATGAATGAGGAAAGAAAGACGACATTCATTGTAACATCTCACGATTTCCAGGATATCGAATCGTTGTGTCATCGGATTATTCTGATTAATCATGGAAAACTGGTAGTGGATGATCACATTGAGAACGTCCGGAAAAACTTTGACAGACGCAAACAGATCCGGTTAGAACTAGAGCGGAATCCATGGAAAGGCGTGACAGAGTTTGAGATGCCTGGAGTGAGGATTTTACATTCGCAGGAGTCAGAACTTGTGCTGGAATTTAACACGGAAGAATATGAGAGTATGAGTATTATGAACCGGGTTGCGGAGAAATCCAGGATTTTGGATGTATCTATCAATGGACAGGATATCGAATCGATTATCCGGGATATTGTAAAGAAGGATAATGGACAGACCGGCTAGAAGAAAAAAGCCTGGAACCGTCAGCTATAAGGAGGCTGTCGGATTTCAGGCTTTCTTTTATGGGCGTTACAGATTTTTGCGTCTGTTTGCCTAAAACCATTTTTTCTTTTTAAAATATAGAATCAAACCTAAGCTGATCCCGATACTTACGATAATAAATACGGGATACCCCCATGGAGAAGAAAGTTCCGGCATATTGTGAAAATTCATTCCATACCATCCTACCATAAGAGACAGCGGCAGAAATAAGGTTGTAATCAGTGTAAACACTTTCATCAGTTCATTCTGTTCAATGTCAATCTGAGACTGATATGTCTCCCTCATCTGCATCACATAGTCCTGTAAATTTAATACCGCGGCATGGCAGCGGTCTATCCGGTTATGAACGATATTGAAATGGATCAGCCCATCTTCGCAGATCAAATTGTTTGCATTATCAAGGAGTCCGTCACAAATTACCTGGAGCTGTGTATAATATCTTTTCAATCGTAGAAGTTCTTTTCGATATTCCTGAATTTTCAACATATAGTCCTGGCTGTGTGAGGAGATACCAATATCTTCTGTATCAGTAATAAGATCTTCATAATTGTCAATATAATCCATATCGCATGCAAGCAGTCCGACGAGAAAATCATGGAGCTGCCGTTCAGTATTTTTGTTTTCACTTCCGAAAAAATTCGTCATACGAACCTGTGTATCCGCATTTTCACAATAGACCAACAAGTCCTTTCTGCTGAAATAAATTAAAATTCTTTCTGTATCGGTTTCCGGGCTGTTGATATCGTACCAGTTAAAACTGCATAAATCAAAATCCGGGTACCATTCAAAGGAAGCCGTTTTGCGTGTAAGAAGATGTTCCTTCAAAATCTTTTTTCCCACATTGTCAATATGGATTCCGTCTAACTCGTTATCTTCTTTTTGAAATAAGAAAACTCTCTGCATGTTTCTACCTCCGATCGATTGACTTATCATTTTCAGGATAGCATGATTTTAGCACAATAAGGAAAGAGATACTATGATGAAAGATTCTATTTTTTGAAAAGTAATACCAGAAAGGAGATCTTGTTGTGGATTTAGCAGAAAGGTTTTATAATAGTACAGAAACGTAAAGAGAGGGAGGGGAACCCCGCAAAACAGCAGACTGCAACTGCCGGTTGACAATGTTCCGTGTCCGGTTGCTGGAAAAATCTCTGGATTTCGGCTAACATGTAAGCAGACAAAATAAGAAAGGCAGGATAATACAGGTATGGAATTATCAGAGAAAATTCAGATGCTTCGGAAGAAGGAGGGCCTCTCTCAGGAGGGATTTCAGAGAAGATGGGGGTCAGCAGACAGGCGGTCTCGGAAATGGGAACTTGGGGTTTCCAAGCCGGATGTGGATAAAATTTTGTTGATGAGCAAGTTGTTTGATGTTTCCTGTGACTATCTGCTGAAAGACCAGGTGGAAATGATAAAGAAGAAAAAGTGATTTATTATCAGGAAGTGAAACCGTGGAAATTTGAGAAGAAGAGTCGGCATACTCTGTTGGGGCTGCCTCTTTATCATATCTGTTTTCAAGCACACGGATGGGTGGACGGATGAATTTTAAGATGACGACGGCAAAGGAGTGTTAGCGATTGGCTGCAAAGCAAAGGGGATCCTTAGTATCGGTATTGTAGCAAGAGGTCTTCTTTCTCTTGGAGTGGCATCGGCAGGCCTGTTCTCTTTTGGGGCGGTAAGTCTTGGGTTGATTTCCCTGGGAGCTTTGTCTGTAGGTCTTGTGGCGGGAGGGAATATCTGCGTTGGTGTGATTGCATTTGGTAATCTTGCTGTGGGAGTGTATTCTCTTGGTAATTGTGCGGTTGCCAACAAGATCGCACTTGGAAATTACGCTCACGCACATATTGCCGATTGGAAATAGTGTACATGGTGTGAAAGAGCTGCTCTTACAAGATTCCAACTTTTCCGATATGAATCCTGCGATTGTGAAAAAAATGATCCTTGGTGAATTTCCAAAAACCTGGTCTGTTATTCAAAGACTTTTCACCATGTGGTAAAAAGCTTCTGGATGCCATTTGTGCTTCAGATAGTATAGCAGGGTTCTGCTATACTCAGCTTGCTGATGTGGAGCAGGAGACGAATGGACTTCTTACATGCGACCGGGTTCCCAAAATAAGGACGGAAATCATCAGGAAGATAAACGACAGAGTTAATAAGAAAAAGAATACGGATATAAAAATTACATGAAAGGGTTTGTAGTTGCAAAAGCTTTAGAAAATTTTCATTTTCCTCGGGTTGAAAAATGTGTCATATGTGCTAGAATCATAGAATATATGTAATGCTGGAGGAATATGATCGATGTATCTTAACTATTATCTGCAACAATTACGGTACATAGTATATATGGCACCGGTGCTTCTAATCGCCATCACGGCTCACGAATTTGCTCACGGGTGGATGTCGGAGCGTCTGGGTGACCCGACTCCGAGGGTGGATGGGCGCATGAGCCTCAATCCGTTTCGGCATCTGGATCTTATCGGGACGCTCTGCCTCCTCTTTTTTCATATGGGCTGGGCGAAGCCGGTACGGATCAACACCAGGTATTACCGGGACCGGAGGAAGGGAATCATTCTTGTCTCTTTGGCGGGTCCGGTGATGAATTTTATCCTTGCCTTTCTTTCGATACTGGGAAGCGGACTGATTCTCCGTTTCGGAAACGCTACTTCTGAGCTGATGCAGACACTCTATCTGCTCTGTTATTATTCGGCGGTGATGAATACGGGACTTGGTGTTTTCAACCTGATTCCATTTCCGCCGCTGGACGGATCCAATGTCCTGGAGCAGCTTGTGCCGCGAGTGGAGTATTTCTATATGAGGATCAGGCCTTACCGAACCTGGATTCTGCTTCTCCTTCTTGCAAGCGGGGTACTCAGCCGTCCGCTTACAATGGCTAATAGTACGATTCTTGGAGGCATGTGGGAGATTGTGGAAAAGGTCCTTGGATTTGGCGTGCAAATGCAGTCTCAGGGCGGGGGGACCATCCTTTAATAAAAATAAAACCAAAACAGCAGATCTCTGTCACACTGACGGAGACCTGCTGTTTTTGTGGTATTCTTTTCTGTCATTTTTTGCGCTATTCGGCTGGATCCGATTCTTCTTCCGGGTCATATTTCTTGAAAATCCGGCTGAAACAAATATTGCAGATGTATGCGGTAATGGAAAATCCGCAGATCATACTGATGGCAATGACAAAGCCGAATGTCTTTGTGGAAAAGAAAAGCAAAAATCCAATAATCCCAAAATATACAAACATAATGAGTGTGTATGGCAGATGTCCCATGCACATCAGAAACGCATTGCGGATTGCCTGTCTGGTCGTACAGACATAATGGGCGATAATCGGGAACACGTACAAAAAGGCAGCCGCCAGCACGAGTATAATCATCAGAAGAAGAAGCCGGACAACGAAAAAGAGATCCCCTTTCATGGAGGAAGCGATCATATAATCATAGCGGAAAAAGAAAAACAGCGCAACACTGATCAGCCACACGACAGTGCCTTGCTTAAAATTTGACGCAAATGCCTTGAAAAA
>ENA-OQHL01001242-OQHL01001242.1-human-gut-metagenome-genome-assembly--contig:-NODE-1242-length-13624-cov-4.162851_pt1 | contig 13624 bp, 14 predicted proteins | sample MGYA00242565_ERZ504723 | MGnify/ENA primary metagenome ERZ504723 (study PRJEB26092, sample SAMD00036211) | human gut metagenome | host: Homo sapiens | study: EMG produced TPA metagenomics assembly of... | reverse complement strand
TGCTAAAAATAAAAAGCATTCTGACCGATGAACATTAAGAAATACCAGGATATGCGTAAAGAAGGATAACGCGAAAGAAAAAGTAAAAAAGCAAAATAAGTACTATTCGTTTAGTCTAAACCTGTCAAACGGAGAATCGTAAAAGATAATCTGTTATGACGCTATACTTATTTTCGGTTCTTTCATAAATAATTTATTTAATCTACATGACCATTTTCGTTCTACTAAAGTTGAATGCAGGCTCCATTTAAATGAGTCTATTTCTCAATTTAAGTAGAACGAAAATTTGTTAGACGATGTTTCGTCTTATATCTATACTCCCTCCACTAAAGCTTTTCTTTATGCTTTTATCTTTCAATCTTTCACCTTCTGCTGAAACTCCCTGCCTATCGTAGTTGTACGCTGGTGATAGATGTAAAATGATCTGTCAGTGATCTGTCATCTTTCACCGGATATTTTTTATTGCAAATTTATCCTCTTCCCGGCTTGATTCGTATTACTTTGTAGAAATTACCGCGTTTTGTATGCAAAGAAGGTATTTTGTTCTTTTGTAATATTCTTCCGAACTGGACAATACTGCAGATAGATACATGAATCTTGCTGTCATGTTGTAGCTGTTGCAGTATTTCAATGGCAAGGAGTTGCTCGCATTCTTCTCCTTCTTTTGCCCCTCGGAAATATTCGTGAAACAACTGTTCGGCAACCGGCATGACTTGAAATTCCTGATTATTCTCCGTCATGACATTTTCATCTTCCGTGTTGAACCAATATCGCTCTCCTCTATATAAGTCGTGCATGGCTTGTGCATAAAGCTGCTCATAATCAATGGGGGAGCAGTCGATGGGACCGGTTACGTTAATGACGATGTAGCGTCGGCTGCCGGAAGTATCAGTCAGTAGGTCCTTGTGATTGCTTGTCCCAATGAAAGATGCGTATCGGCGCATCTCTTGAGTAGCGGTGCCATGCGGACGTCGGACGTTGACAACCGGTTTTTGAAGAATATGTTTCAGAAATGCCTGCTGGCTCACTCGGTTCTGGTCAAATTCATCCATATTGATGAGTGCGAACCTATTCAGCGACAGTTCGGCATCCCGCTTATTGCTGAAATCAATGCGGTCGGTATAATAAGCCTGTAATTCAGGTGGAAGCAGACTTCGGCAAAAGGTGGATTTTCGGTATGCCTGCGGACCGACCAGTAACGGTACAGTACAATTGGCGTATTTCCGGTCTGTCTGACGCCAGTGGGCTACCATATTCAGAAACCAGCGGTAAAACAAGTCAGGCCAGTGGGTATTGTTGCAAGGAACCCGGGTTGCCAGTTCCCGAATCCGGTCACGTCCGTCCCAATGGATGTCCAGCCTGAAAAGGAAATCTTCAATAGGATTGAAAATAGGGATACGGTCGGAGTCCAGATACCGGACGACGTCTCTGTCCCATAGGTTAAGCCCTTCCAGGCGTGCGTTCATTGCGATGCTGTTCCGTATGCGGTTACTGATGGGACGGAAACAGAAACAAAACGTGTTTCGTTCGCGGTATTCCGTAACTGTCGTCATCGTATTGTAGCGAAATTCATATCGGCGTTGCATGAATTCTTCCGTCCGAAATTCCAGTTCCTGTTCTGCTGATAAGGGAGATTTCTTTCCGAAACCTTTTTCGCACGTATATACATTCTGTATGGTTTGCCGGATCAGGAATTCTTTATTCTTTGTATAGAAATGGGCGGTGGACCAACGGATCGTCTCTTCTTCCGGTATTCCTGCCTGAAAACAGTTCTTCGCTACCTGAACCAGCAAAGGCTTCAGGTCTTCATCGGAATGAATATGGATTCTTGGCTGTAATTCGCTTAGTGATTGATATGCCTTGTTTAAAGCAGCTTCGAAGAGAGCGGATAATGTGTCGAAACTGTCATATCCCGGAATCAACCGTTTGAATGGAGATGCTTCTGCTTGCACAGCTTCCTTGTAAGTTGTTTCCGAAGGCATTTCCAATGGCTGCCGCATGTAAATCACGGTAGATTCAGGGTTGTAATAAAGTTCCGGGTCATAAGTCTGTCGGCAGAACTGTTCCAGAGCAGGATTCTTCAGTTCGATAGCATAGGAAAGGGCGGGCTGGTATAGGCTGACCGCTTTCCTGTAGGCATTTGCCTGAAATATTTCCGCTTCTTCCCGTTTTTGAGGAAGTGACTTGTCGGGACGTGTGAATCGTATCCATATTTTCACGGAATGTCCTCCGGAACCCATAAAGGCTGCGAATGTATGTGAAAGTTCGGCCGCTTCCTGCTTCACCCGGTTTACTTCCATCCGGTTGGCGAGATGATTCACTTCTATTTGTATAATGCCGTTATATCCGGTCATCTGTATACCGTTGACTGTTTTGCGAAAAGTGGCAGCTGGGACAACTTTGACCAATTTCTTGACGTCGTCCAGTTTGCTGTCCGGTGATGCGTAACGGATGCTCGTGCGTAGGTTGCTGACTGGCTGGGCTTTCGTTTCATGCTTCATCGTTTCTATTTGTATGTTTATGTCCAACGTTCGCATGGTTGTCGTCCCTCCGTTGTCCCGCATCAAAGTAAGTTTCATGATAGATGTGTTTTTTGTTTTATGTCTCTTTATTTAAAAGGCGAGTAAAGGGTATGTTTTATTATTGGACTCTCCAAATATATAATCTACTCTTTATTGGACTCTTCTTATGTACTATCTCTTGCATTGGCTATTAATAGAAAACTTTCCTTTCTTTCCTATGCAAAGTTTCTTTCGTCTAATAGAGAAGTTTCTTTTGGCTGTTTGCAATCTATAAATGAAATCTTTAATTATATAAATGCAAGTTCTGTTTTTATAAATGCAACTTTCAGTTTATAAAAACGGAACTGCATTTATAGTTTGAATAGAGTGAGGAATAAGTTTTCTATTAATGAAAAGGAAGTTTATATTTAATGAAAAGGAACTTATCTATTAATAGTTCAGGAAAGAAATAGCTGTTTCTTTGATGTGATAGGTGGTGAAAGATGAAAGATTGGGTGATAGATTGAAAAAGAACTGTCAATGGTTTGAAAGTGCGATAAATAGGATGTTTTATGACTTAAGGTGAAAGATGAAAGATGTAAATAATATATTTGTAACGAATGCTATCTTTTTGTTGTTATAATTTGCAAAATAAAAAATGTCATGATAGACATGTTTTTCGAATCAATAGTACCGCTTTTGGGTTGTTTAGGCATGATTGGGACTTTTGTAATTTTTCCCTGCTATATTATTCGTTATATTTGAGACTTGTAAAGATGATGCAGTGAACTAGAATATGGAAAATATGTTTGTCCTGGTCTCTGAAATCGCCAATGAAAGGACTGCACAAGGACAACATTTTAGCAGCATGATATTTGTATCTGTTAAAAGCTAATACTGATTATCGTGCTGCTTTCTTATTTTATCAGATAAATGAAGAATTTATTTGCATAATTATTTTTTCGCATTATCTTTGCGAATGATGATAAGTCTAAAGAGACTTATCTGTGTTTAAATGAAATATTAGTTATCGAGCGTAAGCTAGTTCCGGTTCCCTGAAATCGCCAATTGAAAGAACTGCCAGAATGAAGTCAAACGGTCTGTAACTTCTATTATTATAACCTGAATATCTAAACATCTCTCTTTTATCTTGCGTGGATAAAAGTTGGGTGGTATGACTCTTCTTATAATATAACGAAGCGTAGACAAATTTGTTCATTTGTGCAGTGGGTGTTTGGCGATACCTGGGGACGGATGACGATTGGGTCTGCGCTTTTTGCGTTTATATTTCGCTGAATGGTATTTAAAAATTGAATTGTATATGAGTATGAATGAAAAAATTCCAGGATGGGGTATTGTTTTGATACTTGTTTTCTGTATTGGAGCAGGATGGGTGGTCTTTAATAAGTTTGCATCTTCAGGAGTTAACATAACTATAGCTGTTATCATTTCAATAATAGTTGCCATAGCTATTTATGAACAATTAAAATCGTCATAGTATATTTGAGAAAGGTGGCAGTGTGTTTAGAATTTAAAATCTTAGAAGAATGAATACTATAAGAAGAACATTAAAATCTATGTTAGTAGTAATTGTGGTATTGGTGTCAATATCATGTACTCCTGACCATGGCCGTTTTGTGGCTACAATTCAACCTGTATGTTTGCGATATGATAAATATTTATTGGAATGGACATCTATCCAAACAATATTCTATTATGATATATACTGTAAAGACAATTCTTATATAGCTGTCTATCGATCACAAGGAAAAACAGATGATGAGAAAGAATTGGAAGTTAAAGCCAATGGTTTTTTATAATCATAATCATCCAACATACGAATATAAATATTGTATTGATGATTACTACTTTAATTTTGACGATTTAGGAGAGTGATAAATGAGAAAGATGAACTGATAGAATTTTAGAGTTATCGTCTCTTATATTAAAAAGAAGAACTGATAATTACCTTATATATAGGTAATCTGTTTTTCTGTTGATAACTAATTTTTTAACTAGTGAAATGCTGTAGAGGGTTAATTATTACCTATTTGTGGGCTTTTAATAAGTTATTATATAAATGTTTAATTCTAATATTACGATTTATGGATAATAATGTAGATTACAATTGGTATTTTCATGTTTGGAAGAATTATGGAAATTTTGAGGGGCGTGCAAGCCGGAAAGAGTATTGGAATTTTATTCTTTTCAATTTTTTAGTGACCTTAATATTGGCATTGGTTTCGGCGGGTATATTGTCTGTGATATATGTAATTCTTGTTATTGTGCCTAGTGTGGCTGTAGCGGTGAGAAGATTACACGATGTCGGAAAATCAGGATGGATGCTTCTCGCAGGCCTAGTTCCAATTATAGGTTCTCTGTATTTGTTATATTTGTTTTGCTTGGATAGCAATGATGCGGGTGATGAATATGACAGTTCGGCTCCTTATTTTCCCTATGATGATTGATTTATGTAGTTGGAGTAAATGTAAATGAATAATGAAATGTATTAAATGTGGAATAGAAAATCCAGGAGACGCGCATTTTTGTCGTTATTGCGGCCATAGTATTCAATCAAGTGTATCCAAGGAAAAAGATGTATTTGAATATTATGCATATGCTATGAAGAAATATGCGATATTTGAGGGACGGGCCAGTAGAAAAGAATATTGGTCTTTCTTTTTAGTTAATATTTTTCTTTCGATTATACCATTTGTCGGAACTATTTATTCTTTGGCTGTACTTATTCCATCCTTGGCTGTCGCAGTGAGACGGATGCATGATGTCGGAGTAAGCGGTTGGTACATATTGATACCAATCTATAATATTGTTCTGCTTTGTACGAAAGGGGATCATTTTTATAATGAATATGGAGGGCCGACAGTATAATAAATAGTTGAAATTTATGAATTATGGTTGAAGAAGATATAAGAAAAATAACTGGTGTAATTACCGCTGTTACTCCAATTTTGGAGCGACTAAATAGAAAAGATTCACTTGCCAAGATTCAAGAACGGATCAGGCAGATTCAGAATACAGAAGTAAAGTTCTTATTTGCGGGGAGTTTAAACGGGGCAAATCTTCCTTTGTAAATGCGTTGATTGGACGTAATATTTGTCCTGTAGACCAAGATATATGTACTTCGGTGGTCTCTATCATTCGATATGGAGATACAGAACGGGTAATACGATATTTTGGTGACTTGTCTCATGTTCAAAAGGCGGAAATTCCTTATGCTGACATTCAAAAGTATACTGTTGGACGTGCTGAACAAGTACAAAATACACTTTATTTGGAAATAGAACTTCCATTGGAATGCTTGAAAAATGGACTGGTTTTGATTGATACTCCGGGAGTTGGAGGATTGGACCCACGACATGCTTTCTTGACGACTTATTTTTTGCCACAAGCGGATATAACTCTTTTTATGACAGACGTCAATGAACCTTTGACAACTACAGAACTTGATTTTTACAATCAGAAGGTAACCCGTTATGCTAAGCATAGTGCGATTATTATCAATAAGTGATTTGAAACTCCGGAGCAGGTTGTTGAAGTACAACAAGATACTGTGCAAAAGATTCAGAATCATGCTTCCACTTCTAAAGAGCCGAATGTGATAGCGGTGTCTTCAAAGTTTAAACAGGCATTTAATCAAACTCATGTGGAGAAGATGTACGAGAAATCACATTTTAGTTTGATTGATTCGGAGCTTCAGCATCTGATGATTGCTTATAAAGAAGATATAATAAGGAATATTCGTGATGACTTTTCAGATTTACTAGAGCAAGTCATTGAGCCGATAAAGATTCAGCTGACCCAGATAAAATGCCGGATCCGAAAGTTCTGACGGAGCTTAAGCAAAAGGAAACAATTATTCAAAAACAGTTATATGACTTGAATAACCCGTCATCTGAATTCCGGATTAAAATTCAACAGAAAATTACAGAAGTTCGTGAAGAAGTAATCAATCATTTGAATGAGCAAAGTATACTATTCTCTTCCAATGGATTAAATAAACTATTGCAGAGCGAGCAGGCGACTAAAGAGAACGGTGGTAAGTGGATTGGACAACAGTTGAACTTGGCGTTGGAATCACTTGGTGCCGAAATAGTGTTAGAACTTCGACATGCTTTCGATCGCATATCTCGAATAGAAGAATTTCAGGGAATGTTGAAATATCAAGTGAAAGATTTTTCTTACTCAATAATGGAAGTAAATGCAGAAAATGAGGTACCTATTCACAGACGTTTGATGTCTCTTGTTCCTGGTATGGGTGCTGGTTTTGCAACTAATTTGGTTGTGGGCTCCTTAGCTGGTGTTTTTGGATTCGGCCTTCCTCTTTTTATCCCTATTGCCGTGGGGCTGGGCATCGCTGCAAAGAGCCACTCTGATACGGTCCGTGCATCTAAAGTAGCGGAATTGCGAGAGCAATACCAACCTCAAATAACTGTGGCTATGCAACAGTTGCGTACTTTTGTTGAAAGTCGTTTTACTGAATTTCAGCAGGTTTGGATTAAGGTAGTGTCACAACGTGTGCAGGAAGTGCAAACAACCCTACAAACATTAATGGCTGATTTGAATAAACTTTCACAAAATCAAAAAACGATTTTATCTCGTAAAATGGAACTGGAACGGCTGATGAATCCTTTAGTCACTCAAAAACACATGATTGATCTAATTCTTTCTAATCCGTTTCAGGCACATGAAAATAAGGAAGAAAAACTGCGTCAGGATCCAAATGAGACTATTTGTTAGTGATTTATGGAAGAAGGCTATAATATAAATGCTATAGAAATAGAACTGAATGAGTTGTTTAAGACCATTCCGTCCGGGTCGTTACCTATTTTATATGAAACGCTGGAACGTTCCATAAAAAAGCTGCATGAACCTATGCAATTGGCAATTATTGGTAAGATCAGTTCATCTAAGTCTACTCTTGTAAATGCGATTTTAGGAAAAGATGGAGTGATGGCAACGGGACAAATGGAGGTGACTTATAATGTTGGTTGGCTGAAATATGGAGCACCGGAATCTGATATTATTATTCATCATAAAGATGGTTCTCCGGATTCTTATAGAAAACCGGAGGAATTCCTCCGATGGACAATAGAAAGTGACGGGCGGAAGGAATTACTGAATAATGTAAGTTACATTGAAACGTTTGACGATGCTGAAATATTACGTGAGATAAATATCATAGATACTCCTGGGTTGGATGCTGTTCGTGGGCAGGATTCTCAAAATACACTCGACTTTTTAAAGCATGTCCGTCCTGATGCGGTGATTATGTTGTTTACTAATTCTGTGGCGGAAAATACTCTTAAGGTTGTTCAGGATTTCAATCGGGGAGGGAATTTCAATCCACTTAATGCAATCGGAGTTCTTTCCAAAATAGACATTTTATGGATGGAAGATGCAGAGCATAGCTGGACGGCATTACAAATAGGGCAACGTATGGCAGCTAATACTTTGGCAAATAATCCCATGTTGCGTAAAACTCTGTTTAATATTTATCCTATTTCATCTTTACTGTTTATGCGGGCTTCTACCATGACAGAGGAAGAGTTTGGATTAGTACGAAAGTTAGCTGTCAAAGATAAAGATTTATTGCCCTGTCTGATGATGTCGGCAGCAGATTTTGTAGATCCGGATTATGAAGTTTCCATTAATATGATGCAGCGTAAAGAGTTATTAATGAAACTAGATCTGTATGCCATTGATTTGATAGTTCGCTATATACAAACCGAGCCTGATGCGAATCTTTTGGGGGCAAAGAAACTACTTTATACCGAAAGTGGTGCACATGAGTTCATGACAGTACTTCATAATCATTTTGGAGGGCGTGCTAAACTTATCAAGCTCGAGAGCATTTATCAAAATCTAGTACATGTCATACATGAAGAAAGAGCGTCTGATGGCGGACAAATAGAACGGCAGCTTTTGAATCGCATAGAACAACGTATAGCAGATATCTTTTCAGCGTTGGTTCATGAACATAATGAATACGAATTATTGAATAAGATATATTGTCGTAAAATAGAACTTGTTGATGACGTCGCTGAAGAATTCTTTCGTCTCTGTGGTGAACATGGTTCTTCTGCTCCTGAACGTTTAGGCTTTTCGGGCGAAAATATGTCTGCCCAAGATATGATAAAGTATGCTTACCAGCGTGAGGGTTTTTGGAGAAAAGAACTCAATGATGAATTTGATCCTGATGAAAAAGAATGGAAACGTGTGATCTTGTCTTCTTATGCACATTTGCGTAAGAAACTGCAGGAGATGGATTATCAGTATAATCAAGCACGTGCCTTCTTGTATAATAGCTAAAGAGTTTTAACTCGTTCTGATATAATAATGTGATAGATAGAAAAGTAATAATTATGAAGTGTAATAACTGTGGATGTGATAATCCGGATGATGCAAAATATTGTCGCGTATGTGGTAATGTTCTACAATTAGAAAGTTTTTTTGAAAAATTATCAGAGCTTGGTTTTATGCCCACTACTATGATAACGTTAAAAGGTTCGTTAGGGGCTACTCTTTTATTATATTTATTAGAGCTTCTTTTTGTTATCGGCTGTTTGATGGTTATTGGAGGAATTATTGCATTTCTTGATCAACCAGTATTATCTGGTAATGCTTGTAGTGCATTTGTTGCATTAGGCGGTTTTGTTTGCAGTTTTGTCATTGCTTATGTTTCTTTTAAATACAAACTCTTTGATAAATCATTTCCCAACCGATACGTCAAGAGTGAACTTCTTAAAGAAGCGGATTACATACAACTGGATTTTGTGAATGATGATGATTATACTTTTATAGTGAAGAATAAAAAGTTTGGTGTATATAGTGTTCGGCGGTATGAGATACAACTTCCGGCAATTTATGATTGGTTATCATGGAAAATTGAAGGACAGATTCTGAACGTACAGCAAAACGGACGTCAATATATTATGGATATTTATGGAAATGAGCTAAAATAGTATTGATATGGAATGTATACATTGTCACACAGATAATCCTGTGGATGCAAAGTACTGTCGTTATTGTGGGCAAATTTTGAAGCGAAATTATGAATGGATATGGATTATACTGATGATTTTTGCTGTCTTTATATCCATTTGGGCTATTATGATATCGATGTAGTGTAAGTGCTGTTTTATGAACATAATAAATGACTAATTTTTGATAGAAAGTATATGGGTAATTGGGTTTGCATAGATTTTGGAACATGTAATTCAGCAGCTGCTATTGAAATAGATGGTAGGCCGAAATTGGTATTGCCTAACAATATTCCTTTTTTCCCTACAGTTGCATGTGTACTGTCAAGGGATAAAATTGTGGTATGCCAAAATGCGGAGAGCTTTAAAACACGTTATCCTGAAAGTTTCTTGCAGGAGTTTAAGCTGGATATCGCTAATTCACCGGATTGTAACGGGGTGGATTACCAAAAGGTGGTAGCTGAAATACTTAGATACATCAAAGGATGCTCTGAAGTAGAAAATAACGGAGCACGTTTGGATAGAGTAATTCTTACGATTCCGGCTATATATACAGAGCAAGATTCGCGTAAAGATATCATGAGGTTGGCTGCCTTAGATGCTGGTTTTACGACGGTGGAGTTTTTGCGGGAACCGCAAGCCGCTGCTTGGCACTATGCTTACATCAATGATAGTCGTTCGGCAGGTTTATCATTGATTTATGATCTTGGAGGCGGCACTTTCGATCCTGCATTGATGGATATGGGAGAAGTAGACAACCCAACTTTTTTGGGATGTAATAGTGGAGTGAAATGTGGTGGACAATATTTCGATGCAGCTGTTTATAAAAAGGCTCAGAAAGAAGCAACGGACATGGATAAACCTCTAGTCCGGGAGAAACGATGGAATGACTATGAGGCTTGTAAGAAATTGAAAGAGAGCTTGTCAGCATCACCCAGTGGGACTATCATGCTTTCAAATGATGAATTTTTCTCACTTAATAGGGAAGGGCTGAATGCTTTGATTGGAGAGAAACTGGATCTCACACTAAGTGCTTGTGATTCAATGTTGAAAACGGCCCATAAAGAATGGACGCATATAAATCAAGTTTTATTGGTAGGTGGATCCACATCAATTCCTTTAGTCAGTGAAAAGCTTCGACAACATCTTGCCTCCCATAATGCTTCCGAGGTGCGTATCATTCGTAGTATGACCGGAATTAATGGGGAATATAATCATAACTATGCTGTATGCTTGGGGGGAATTGCCTATATAGAAAGGTTGCTGGATAAACAAGAACAGCCTTCTATGGCGGAAGAACAGATTGGAATATTGATTTGTGGGAATGAGGTCTGTCAATTAAAAGAAGGCGTGAATACTTTCGGACGGAGTAGTGAGCAGGATTTTAGTTTTAGCGACCCGGCTATGAGTCGGGAACACTTTACTATTGATGTATCCAGAAACTCGTCAGGACATTATGAATATTTGGTAACTACAATGAGTCAAAAAAAGGCTACTATAATTAATGATAGGTTGGCTTTGAACTTGAATGTACCTTTTGCACCTAGAAATATAGCATTAGTGGATGGAGCCACCATCCAAGCAGGTGTAACAAGATTTCAGTTTAAAAAGTGAACAATATCTGTTTTCTTTTGAACTTTATTATTGTCGAAAAACGGTAAATGAATATTTTTTATTGGTAAGTGATAGAAATAATAAATAAAATAACTCTATAATAATATTAAAAACCAAAGATTATGCCAAAGGAAATAAATGGATATAGAATTGTAGAAAAGGCACAAGGTGGAATGGCCGTAGTATATAAAGGAATGAATAGTTCAGGTTTTTTGTCGTGCTTTTTAAAGTAGTCCGTCCAGATAAGGCGGTAAACAATCCGGCACTTTGTCAACGCTTCCTGAAGGGTATTCAAATACTTAAGAGTCTGGATCATCCGAATATAATCAAAGCATTGAATGCTTTCACTTATGTTGATGATGAGACTGGAGAAACGTATACCGTTCTTGAGATGGATTGGCTTGATGGAATGGATTTAGAGAAATTTGTTAAAGAAAAAACTCCTAATGGAATTCTTCCGGACTCAGTGAAAAAGATATGTTATCAAGTAATAGAAGGTTTGCAATATGCTCATGATAAACATATTTTGCATTTAGATATAAAACCTAATAATCTATTTCGTACCAGAGACGGATATATTAAAATAATAGATTTTGGTATAGCCAAAATTATAGGCGAGAATGCAGACATTGTAGAAGGTGCAGAGATGTACACTACCAAAACAGAAACAGGAGAGTCTACATTTAAAGGGACGCTCGCTTATGCTTCCCCTGAACAACAAGTAGGTGGCAAACTGACAGTAGCTTCTGACATCTATTCTTTTGGTAAAACGTTGCACTTTTTATTGACAGGTACAGATGATCCTTCTGTTGAAGTAACAGTGGAACCTTTTGCTACTATTATTGATAAATGCACAGAACAGAATCCCAACAAAAGGTTTGCTAGTTTTAATCAATTGAAATTGGCATTGGAAGGAATAGGTAATAAAAAGGAGAGGGTTTGTATTAATCCTGCTTGCCATCAAAAAATTGCAGAGAATGTTCGATACTGTCCATATTGCGGAAAGGAGCAAATAGCAATATCCGAAGTAACAAAGAAATGCCCTAAATGTGGAAGGGAAAGTCCGCTCGGGAATTCCTCCTGTTATTGTGGGTACATATTTACTTCTTCGGTATCTAAACGTTGGAAATGTAAAAGTTGTTACCGTTCTCTGCCTTCAGAGTTTAATGATAACAAGAACAATTATTGCTGTTATTGCGGATCAAAAGAGATAGCTTACGTAGAAGCGTAGTATTATGGTGAAAAGATGCAGTAAATGCAATACGGATAATCCCATTGATGCGAAATATTGCAGATGGTGTGGGATGTTGTTGATACAATCTGGCGGCCCCAAAGTGAAAGAATCTTCTCCATCTGGAACACAATCAGAAAGAACTGGTACGGTTGCAAAAGTAGTCTTTTCTATTGTTATAATTGTATTGGCAATATATCTGATATATGTGTTTAACATGGTTGGAAAGACGGGAGTGATAGTGGGAGCGGGTGGCGTTCTGCGTGAAATATGGAAAAGTTCTTAGATCATTATAGCATTAATATTAATAGAATGAATTATGGTACAAGTTATAAATTGTGCAAGTTTTTCTGAAATAGGAAAATATCGCAAAGGAAATGAGGACTTCATTTACCCTTGTTGTAATCAGGATCGGATTTTTGTGCTTTGTGATGGCATGGGAGGTCATGGGCATGGGGAAATTGCCAGTGAAATTGTTGGAACGAGCGTATTTGATTATCTTAAAAAATTACAAATAGATGAATATACCCCCGATGTACTTCAAGGAGCACTTGATTTTGCTGTCAAACAATTGAACAACGCTGATACTTATCACGATGAACGTCGTATGGGTACAACTCTCGTTGTGGTGGCATTGAACCGTTATAATGTGTTAGTGGGGCACGTTGGGGATAGTCGATGCTATTGGTTAGATAATCGTTGCAATATCAAATTCCGTACTAGAGATCATTCTATGGTTGCGGAAGCGGTAGAAAATCAAATATTGACAGAAGAAGAAGCTTTTAATAGTCCTAAGAAGAATATTCTCACACGTAGTGTTCAGGCTGGCAAAGATGAAAAAATCGAAATGACGATAGATACACTTGTGGATGTAGCAGGTGGTGATTACTTATTATTATGTACTGATGGAGTGAACGATGCACTTCGTGATAATGAAATAGAACTTGTTTTGAACGAAGGAATATTTGAAGAACGTACTTCGCGATTGAAAAAAAGGTGTGATGAAAAATCGCATGATAACTATTCTGCTATATTCCTACAGCTCCGTCAAGATGAACAAAGTCCATCAACAAAAAAAACTATTTATTATTGCCCGACGTGTGGTGCTCCGTTAGTAAAAGATGGTAAAAATAGCTGTACTACATCTGTGCAAACAGAGCATGTTGAACAACAAAAAGTAACCATACCTTCTTTGGACGAAAATAGTACCGCATACAAAAAGTCATGTGATTATTTTTCATCTGCATCTCATAATAATTCTGAAGAATACATCAAAT
>ENA-OQHL01001240-OQHL01001240.1-human-gut-metagenome-genome-assembly--contig:-NODE-1240-length-13672-cov-3.016537_pt1 | contig 13672 bp, 16 predicted proteins | sample MGYA00242565_ERZ504723 | MGnify/ENA primary metagenome ERZ504723 (study PRJEB26092, sample SAMD00036211) | human gut metagenome | host: Homo sapiens | study: EMG produced TPA metagenomics assembly of... | reverse complement strand
TATTCCGGAACAACGGAGGCTCCTGGATATGGGGAAGACTTTACGTCTGTCAGCTCCAGGATTCCTTTTCCAAGTTTCATTCGTGGACAGGCGGTTCAATCTCACGGATAGCCTGCAATGGCCTCACACATTTTATATACTGCATTTACGCCCCTTTCCGGGTTTGCTGAATGTGCCGGTACGCCAAAGGTCTCAACCACAATTTCCGCACGGCCACGCTGTCCTACTTTTAAATTCATTTCGGATGCTTCCCCAATTACCACATAATCCGGTTTCACTTTCTCACTTATTTTTCGCGCGGCAACACCTTCGAAGCATTCTTCATGCACAACACCTGCCACATACACATCTCCGGCAAAATTTTTCCCATTTTCCACCGCATATCTATGCGCAGCAACTGTAAATGCGGCTACCGCACCTTTCATATCAGCAGCTCCTCTTCCATAAAGCTTTCCATCTTCAACAACTGCATGAAATGGATCATGTTTCCAGTCCTTTAAATTTCCAACTGGAACCGTGTCTATATGTCCATCAAACAGGACTTTCGAACCAGGATTTTTTCCTTTAATATGACCGATCACATTTCCGTAGCAGTCAATTTCTATCTCATCAAAAACACCGGCCGCTTTCATATACGCCTTTAAAGCTTCCGCCGCTTTATCCTCATGTCCTGAATAGCTCTGACAGTTTATCAGACTTTTGGCCAGCTCAATTACTTTTTCGTCCCATTTTTCACTCATGGCCTATTGCTCCTCCTCGTCCGTCTTCGTACGGATCATTGCCTCCAGAATTTTTACACAGCCTTCGATTCCAAAAGTCTCTCTGTTTATGGTAAGATCTTTCTTTTTCTTATGACTCCATTTTCCCATAGAATAAAAACGATAATAATTATCTCTGGCCGCATCCATTTTTCTTACCAGTTTCTTAGCTTCCTTGGCAGAAATGTGATGTTTTTTCATAATGTTATCTATTCGAAAGCTCTCCGGAGCATAAATAAACACGCTCAATACATCCGGCTCATCGTGAAGCACATAATCTGATAACCTGCCTATGATGATACAGGATTCCTTTGCATACAGGTCTCTCATGATCTGTGCTTCCTGATGAAAAAGCTTATCCTCCTGTGCAGAATTAATGCGTCCGTTTCCAAGATAAGGATCCATAAAACGCCGTTCCACGTTTTCGTCATATCCACACACAGAATTAACATCCACTCCTGATTTTGCAGCTGCCCTGGCAAGCAGTTCTTTATCATAGAGCTTTACTCCCAGACGTTCTGAAAGTACTTTTCCTATTTCATGACCTTCTGCACCGAATTCACGGCTGATAGTCAGTACAAAATGCTTTCCCATGATTTTCCTCCTGGATTTTAAGTTTTTCTCAAAATTCTACAAACTACTGTTTTCATTTTGCACAAATTATATTTTCGCTTTTCTGTTAGAGCGTGTTTGAAAAAGTGCCACGTGAAACATTACTTTCAAACAGTAATTCTTATGATACCTTATACAAGCTCTCGTTTTTTTTCCTTTTTCTATCTCCTGTTTTTCATATATCTTTTCCACATATTTGCTGGTAAAAAGCACGCATTACAGCAAAGTAACCTAAACGAAAGCAAATCCTGTCTCCAGTCTTAAAATTCTTTCTCGCAGTCCGTTACATCCACAATCAGATGATCGCTGCTGGCTCCGATGATCTCTACGCCTTTATCTACGGGCCACATGGTTTCTACGTCAACATCCTGCCTGCCAAGGGCACAGATGGCTCTCTTTCGGATTCCCCTGTCTGTAAAAACAGGCACATGACCATAACTGTCCGCACCAATCTTTCCGATCGGCATAGACGGCTTTTCTTTAGATTCAATGATTTCAGCTTCCATGATAAATGCGTCGTTGCTGGTTCCCGGCAAATACTCATAGTTTGTCCGTTCTCTGCCAAACAGCACAGACTCACCAAGACGAAGGTTATTGATTCCTTCCGGAATCCCGTTTTCCAGCATCAGGTGAATAGTCGCAGAATTGCCACCACTGATACATACAGATGCATCGTATTTCTTTGCCAGACCAAGAAGCCGGTTCATTTTTTCCTCATCAGACTGTACAAAAGAAAAACAGGTCAGATTTGTACCAAGTCCATACAAATCCAACCCCTTTGCCTGCTTTGCATAGTTTATCGCTTCTGCCAGATGTTCTTCTTTAAAATAACCTTCCCGCAGATCTCCCAGATCCACCATCAGAATTACTTTGTGTTTCTTTTTTCAACTGTATGGCCTGTTGGTTAAGTGCTTTCAGTGTCTCAAGCTCAGAGTTTACCGACACATCACAGAACTGCACCACTTCTCTCGCCTCAGATATAGATGGCATACGGATCAGCCACTTTTCACAAGGCAGATTTTCATAATTTCTGATGTTTTCAATTCTGGAATCTCCCAGCCTTTTTATCCCCTGGTTCACCAGAGTCTGAGCAATCCTTTTCCTCGCCACCAAAAACTTTGGTTACACCAGTTATTTCTATATGATGTTTTTCAGTCAGATCTTTCATGACTCTTACATTCTCTGCAATTTTATCCAGATTGATATGTATGCATGGATACAACTTTGACCACGCTCCTTATTAGATGATATGAGTGGCCCAAACTCTTCTGCCGTCCTGTCCACTGCAGTTTTTTTGCTTATTTAATGCCACAGATTGCAAATGAGGCCGGCAGATAAAAACACACTATAGGTGCATAGCTGCCAGCTTTCATAACAATATTGACTGAGCATAGATACTCGTTTTCAATTTACAGCACACTTGCAAGGAAATTCCTGCATCTTTCCGTCTTCGGATGTGCAAACATTTCTTCCGGTTTTTCCTCTTCTACAATGTAACCGTCATCCATAAAAATGATTCTGTCCGCAACATCTCTTGCAAATCCCATTTCATGTGTAACTACAACCATAGTCATACCTTCTCTGGCAAGCTCTTTCATAACGTCCAGAACTTCTCCAACCATCTCCGGATCCAATGCACTGGTAGGCTCATCAAACAGCATAATCTTCGGGTTCATTGCAAGTGCCCGGGCAATTGCCACACGCTGTTTCTGACCACCTGATAAGGTTACAGGATACACGTCCTTTTTATCCAGCAATCCAACTCTGTCCAGAAGCTGTTCTGCCTTTTTTACAGCCTCCGCTTTTGACATTTTTTTCAGCATAGTTGGTGCCAAAGTCATATTCTGCAGCACAGTATAGTTTGGAAAAAGATTAAAATGCTGAAATACCATTCCGATATTTTCACGGAACTGATTGATTTTTTTAATCTCAGAAATATTTTCTCCAAGAATCACAATATCGCCATCCTGCTTCTCTTCCAATTTGTTCAGGCATCTGAGCAGGGTGGATTTTCCGGAACCGGATGGTCCGATCAGGCAAATCACTTCGCCCTCTTCTACATTAAAGGAGATATCCTTCAGAACTTCCAGATCTCCAAATACTTTATGTAAATGTTTTACCTCGATAATTGCCATAATTCATTTCTCCTAACGTTTATCATAGCTGAGTCTGCGCTCTACTTTCTTGGAAAGCCATGTCAGAGCTGTTATCAATACAATATAAATGATTGCGGCATAGGAATATAATTCAAAGGCTTTGTAGTTTCTTGCAATAATGGTTTTGGCAGTCATTGTCAACTCATTAACACTGATTGCGGAAAGAATTGCAGTATCTTTCAGACTGCTGATAAACTGGTTCATGAGAGACGGGATCATAATTTTTACCGCCTGTGGAAGAACAATTTTTCTCATAGTCTGAAAATAGCTTAAGCCAAGACTTCTCGCTGCTTCCATCTGACCATAATCAATGGCCTGAATACCTGCCCGGAAAATTTCTGCCATATATGCAGAAGCATTAATTCCCAGAATAATAATTGCAGCCAGCACCAGGGTCAGGGAGTTTTTAATTACGCCAAAATACAAAAAAAGCGCCAGGATCATAAGCGGAATACCTCTTATAATTGTGATATACACACTGGCAATCTTCTGTAAGATACGACTATTGCTGATAGAAAAAATACAAAGTATAATACCAAGCGCCACCGCCAGGAGAATACCAAAAATCGCTATTATAATTGTCAGTTTCAGACCTTCCATCAGCCGTGGAAAGTATTCAACAAAATTAGAAAAATAATCTGCCATATTGTACCTCTTTATTATCGGATTTCTTTTTGTTTCCCTTTAAAAAGTTCCTCTTATTGCTGTTTGCTTCATTCAGCCCAAATATTTTCCGCAACATTACCTGCAAACAGCATCCATTTTTCAATAAGTTTGTTTTCCCTGTAAAAAAGTGCAAGGGAGAACGCTGTTTATATGCGTTCTCCCTTGAATGCCTTTTTACGATTCAGTTTTTTACTTTTTAATGACTATTTCTTCTGCCCATAACATTTCAATACCTTATAGTTATGAGTAAAAATTATATTTCCCGTTGACTTTAATATTGCTTTATTATGCAGCTTTCTGTCTGTCTTTTTTATTCATATTCTGCAATGATCTCATCATATTTGCCGTTGTCTCTGATTTTCTGAAGTCCTTCGTTAAACATTTTAAGAAGATCAGCATTCTCACCTTTCTTTACAGCAAATCCATTCTGAGGTGCTTCCTCGATTGCGTCAATGGCAACTTTCAGATCTTCCTGCTCACCAATCTTGATCTGATAGCTGATTACCGGATAATCCTCGATAAGGAAATTCAGCCTGTTTGTTTGCAACTGCCATCATCATACTTACAGAATCTGGATAAACAGTTGTCTCAAATCCGTATTCATCAGCATGATCTTCACACCACAGCTGACCGGTAGTTCCTTCCTTGCATGCTGCAACTTTTCCCTTAAGATCATCAAAATCAGAAATGGAATCATCATCCTTATTTACTACCAGTGCAGAACCGGATTCATAATATCCATCAGAGAAATCAACGCTCTCTTTTCTCTCATCTGTGATATTCATTCCTGCAATAGAACCATCAATTGTTCCTGAAACCAGTGCCGGGATGATACCTGAGAAATCCATAGGAGTCAACTCGTATTCGAAACCCTCTTCCTCTGCAATTGCAGCCAGAAGTTCTACATCAATTCCTTTATAACTTCCATCGTCCTGCTGAATGGAAAATGGAGCATATGCCTGGTCACATGCGATCTTGTAAACTTTCTCATCATCTGCAAATACCTGAGTTGCACCAAGACCAGTCATCAGTCCCATTGTAAGTACCAGTCCCATTGAAATTGTTTTGAATTTTTTCATAGTTGATTTTCTCCTCGTAAAAAGATTGTTTTTAAGCCTGGAAACAAAAAAGGCGCAGACACATTGAAGTGTTCTACGCCTTTGTAGTTTCGTTTGCTTTTTGATAGTTCTGCATTATAGGAGCTTTTTTCGAAGTTGTCAAGAGCTTTTTTATTAACTTTGAGATTGTGTTTTGTAATCTAAAGGTTCGTCTAAAAATGCAGCTGCCCCTGTAGCCAAATCAGCCCCTTAAATCTGCGTCCCACAGCCGGTTCTCCCAGCAGATCGGCACAGTTTATACACACATCGAACTGAATATCATTGCACTCGATGGTCATCTGGCACAGTTTCTCACCAGTGAGAATGTTCTTAAAATTCACGAAATCCACGATCTCGCCCATCACACTATACTGATCACATTCAATTCCATGAGGCATAAAACAGGTATCCACAATTGTCAGCACGTCATCTGTAACAATACGCTCAGAAATCATGGAATACATATCCATATCTTCCATTGTAAGGTCTTCCATGGCTTCTTCGTCACCATTTCTGGCAGCCGCAATCAGATTATTGCGGTTTTTTGTCAGCTCCCGCTCTACTTTTACAGCTTCTTTATCTTTCTGGACCGGGAAAAGGATCTTCCCTTCTCTTGCCAGACCTGTAATCGTCAGCGGCTGTCCTTCACGCACATTCCCCTTATACTTCTCCAGCATATATTCTGCAGGATTCTGAAGATAAAAGATCAAAGTCACGCCAAGACGCATGTCATCACACGCCCCTGCGTAAGACTCTTTCTCTGCGTGTCTCTCCACAACTACACTCTCCTGAGAGGTGATTCCTGTGCCGCGAAAAAACGGAAATGAATATTCTACGTGAAACTCATTGTCTTCATCATACTGTCCACAGACTGTTATTCCACAGTCACAGCCATAATTCTTGGAATATTGTACAAAAACTCCATCTGGATGATTCTCCACTGCAATTTTCTCATCGTAAGTATTTATCACATCCTGAATGATTTCCTGCATTTCTTTACGTGACTTTACCTTTGAAAAGCCAACAGTTCTTAAATAACTATGCACATTATCACCTCCCTATTAAGCAGTCTTATTGCAAATCAAACAACTTTTCAGATATTCGATATTCTCCGGACCATCTGATATTTTACTTTTGATCTATTACTATTTTCAGATCATTTACTTTTAATATGGAACTGGTTGGTCAGCGTCCCCTGAATCTGTCCCTCAAAGTAATCTACCTCGCCCGTGATGCCCACCCGGTCCGTATTTTCTGTGCGCCGTTCCAGGCGGAAATAGCGCGGAGTAAATGCGGAAATGTTCTGGCCCTTCACCATCAGCGTATCTTCCCCGGTGCGGATCGCGATCTGGTACGGCTCATCCACATCCAGAGACTGTCCGCCCACGGTATACTGACTGCTTCTTGTGATGGGAAGCAGGCGGTAGCCCGGATCCAGTTCCACGGTGTACGGGCGGTTGTAAGGATTCCGGATATTGATATAGGTCGTATCCGTGATATAATCATCGGTCACATCCTGGATTGCCGCATAGGTGTAGAACGTAGAGCGGAAGCGGGTCGGCATGCCAAGCACATACACAAGAGCCGAAAAGCCAAGGGCCACGATCACCACACCCTTGCGGTACATATTCTGAAGGCCCCGGCCGCGCAGAAACAGATAAAGCCCCGGTCCCAAAATGATCAGATACAGGCCGGTTATCCCCACATAAAGCCAGAGGTTCGGCAGCTTATCCACATCTCCGGTGTTAATTAACCCCTGAACAGCCCAGAACCGGCCGGAGTTGCCACTGTAAACCACCTCGGCCAGCTGATTGATGCGCTCCTCACCAAGTAAATTGGTAAACAGGTAATCCACATAGGAGGTCTGCTTTTCACAGAAAGCCGCAATGTCGCCCAGATCAAAGGCAGCTACAGCCACCAGTCCCTGCTCCTTCACTGCCGCTGTCAGAAGCGGAAAACCGTTGCTGGAGAGGATCACATTGCCGCCATGAAGCGGTACATCCACACAGGAAATAGCCAGCATGCCGGCTCCGGCTCATTCACCGCAGTGAAGTCTTCCGCCAGGTTGATATGCGTGATATTGGGTGTTCCGTAAGAATCATCCAGAAGCTCCGGCGCAAAACGGCCCAGGGTATCATCTACCCGGTCACCGGTTCCCAGGATCAGCACACCGCCGTCCTGAACCCAGTTCATGATTGCTGCCGTCTGCGTTCCAGAAAGATCGCGGAGCTTATAATTATTGACCACCAGCACATCAAAAAGGCTTAAGCCCACCTCATCCTCCGGAAAGTCTGTGCCATCCAGCTCAAAGGTACGGGTACGCAGGGTACTGTAGTTGATGCCAACGCCGTTTAAATAATGAAGCTCCCCAGCGGGCGTCCGAAAGCACACCCACAAACAGCTCCGGCACATCCCGGCTCACATTCAGCTTCACCTTGCGGCTTAAAAGCACATTGTCGGAATCATCTGCCAGAGACAGCTCCAGTTCATCGGCTGCCGTACCCAGCGGAATGTAGTAGCGCGTCGTTTCGCTGCCCTTCGCCTCTATCTCTACGCCGTAATCGTAGCGGTATACCGTCTCATCGGATTCTCTTGTTTTAATTTCCAGGGTTCCCTCTACCGGAGTCTCCTGGTTATTCTGTATGGTGACATTCACCGGCAGGTAACGCCCGCCCTTGGCGCTGTCTTCATAGCCATAGCTTATATCCATGCTCACCGGATCATCCTGCGCCCAGGCCGGAGCGCAAAAAGCCAGACCACCCAAAAAGCCGGCAGCCGCAAAACAGACTGCTGCCTTTTTCAGGGGTCTGACCATCCGGATGCCTGAAAAAATTTTTTTATTCATCCACATCAGAGTTCTCCAAAATGTTCCTTATCTACATCAAAATCCACCTGCAGGGTTACCGTGAACACGGTGCCGTTCAAATCACTCTTCACCGTGATGGTTCCGCCATGCATGTCTACAATGTTTTTTACGATGGCAAGTCCCAGACCGGTTCCTCCGGTATGGGTGGAGCGGGACTGCTCGACCCGGTAGAACTTGTCAAATATCAGCGGAAGCTCCTCCGCCGGGATCACGTAACCGTAGTTGGTCACGGAAACCTGTACCGTATCGGTATCGGCCATGACCTTCACCAGGATCCGTTTGCCCTCCGCGCCGTACTTGATGGCATTGCCGATCAGATTGTCAAACAGGCGGGCCAGAAGGTTGCCGTCCGCCGTGATGATCTTGGCCGGCACATTGCTCTGAAGCTCATAGGAAAGCCCCTTGTTGGCAAAGTTCGGATAGGACTCCTCCAGAAGCTGCCCTAAAAGCTTTACGATATCCACCTTGGACACATGCATGGCCAGCTTTCCGTAGTTCATCTTGGTAAAGCCGAACAGATCCTCAATGAGCTTTTCCAGGCGCTTGGCCTTGCTGTAGGCGATGTCTATGTATTTTTTCTGCATCTCCGGCGGCAGGACTACCGGGCCGGATAACAGCTCCAGATATCCGATGATCGAGGTTAACGGTGTGCGCAGGTCGTGAGCCACATTGGTGATCAGCTCATTTTTGGTGCGCTCGGATTCGCGTTCCTTATCCATCAGGCGGCGGATATCCTCCACCATCTTATTTAAGTTGGATGCCATGGAAGAAAACTCGTCATCTCCCACCACCTCCACCTGTGTGTTTAAATCGCCCTCGGAAATCCGTTCTACCGCATCGGAAATCCGGCCAATGTATGCCGCGGATTTTTCCTGCAGAAGCAGAAAGGTCACGGCAAAAGCCAGAATGCCGATGAGTACGTAAACCAGAACCACCACCACATCTGACTGCCCTACCATATTCAACAGGGCACTGGAATGCTCGGAACGCTGCGCATACTCGGCCAGCATGGTCAGGTTTGTGACCAGAAACACATCAATGAGGCAGGCCACCAGGGTGCTGTAGATGATGTTTGCTATGACCCGCGTATGGTAGCGGTGGCTTAAATCGCTTTTTCTGGCGTTATTTTTCAATTTTGTATCCTACCCCCCACACTGTGGTGATGATCTTGTCCTGACGCTCGTCCTCCTTCATCTTGCCGCGGAGACGACGGATATGTACCATAACGGTGTTGTTGGCCTCATAGACCTTCTCGTTCCAGACCTTCTCAAAGATCTCATCCGTGCTGAACACCTTGCCCGGATTGGAAGCCAGGAGATACAGGATGTCAAATTCAATCGGGGTCAGCTTGACTTCTTCATCGTACACCGTTACTTTATGATTGTCTTTGTTGATCGTAAGGCCACGGATGCTGATCTCATTCTTCACGGTCTCATGTACATTGCTGTTCGGGTTTAACTGGGTATAGCGGCGCAGCTGGGATTTGACCCGGGCTGTCAGCTCCAGCGGGTTGAATGGCTTTACCACGTAATCATCCGCACCGGTTCCAAGCCCCAGGATCTTATCCAGATCGGTGGACTTGGCGCTCAGCATGATGATCGGGATGTTGTTGGTCTCCCGGATCTTCTTGCACATCTCCAGGCCGTTCATGCCCGGCATCATGATATCCAGAAGGCAAAGATGAATATCTTCCTTATCTAAAATATCCAGACCGTCCTGGGCGTGGATGCCTTAAATACTTTATAACCGTCGCTAACCAGATAAATCTCTACCAGGTCCGCAATCTCCTGTTCATCGTCCACTACCAGAATGTTTGTTTCTGCCATGACTGATTCCTCCTCGTATATCTATCGTTATTCGGGAAGCCCCAAAGCTATGTCGGCCCCGTTTTATTCTTTCTCTAGTGTACCATAAAAGAGGAACTCCCGTCTTACTTTTTTTATTACATTTCCGGTAAGAAGAGGAAAAGCCGGAAACGTCAAAAGGCGCCCCAAAAGCGGGACGCCTCTCTGAACATATTTTCAATTAGTACAGCGGGAACAGAAGCTGCGCGGAAACCGCGGTACTGATCGCTGCGATGATCATATAAGGGAAGGTAAATTTCATAACCTTTAACGGGTTGTAACCACCGGCTGCGAAGCAGACAGCTGCCTCACCGGAACCGGACGGGAAGCCCAGAGCATAGTAATTGCAGGTACCGATGATCAGAACCAGGCCTCTCGGATCCCATCCGGCTGCCAGTGCTACAGATGCCGCGATCGGGATCAGCACGGACTGGGTTGCCATGTTGGACAGGAAAGTAGTCATGATAACGGTTGCAAAGGAGAATACAAACATAACGGTTACAGAGCTTGGATTCTCACCCAGAATGGATAAGATCGCGTTTCCGATCATATCACCAGCACCGGTGGAACCGAGGGCGTCTGCCACGATCAGAACGCCAGCCAGCATCCAGGTCATATCCGCAGTCAGGCCTTTTACTGCCTCCGGAACGGAAACTACTTTAGTGTAGATCAGAACCAGAACGCCTGCGGCCGGAGCCAGATAAAGCATATTGCCAGTGTACTTGTTTAACAGCATCAGTAGCATAACGACTACGAATACTCCGTATACAATCATTTCCTGCGCATCGGTGAGCTGTTTTTCGGTGGATGTTTTCTTCAGGGCATCCTGATTGATTCCTTCTTCCTTCGGCATCAGCTTCCATGCGAACAGGCAGTAAATGGTCAGTACCACCATCGGGATGATGGCAACCTTGAAGGGATCCAGCATGGAAAGCATATACTCCGGATGATCACCGATGACCCCCTCATACATACCGTTTAAGGTAGCAAAGGTGGTAGCACCCAGGCCCACCGGGAAACGGAATTTACATCCGACCATAACACCAAGAAGCGGAAGAAGCAGACGCTTCGGTGTAATATCTCCGGCATTGTCCAGGGTTAACAAGAAAATAACCAGAATGGAGATTGCTGCGGTTGTCGGGATAAACTGAGCCATTACCATGCCGACTGCATAGAAAACAAGAATCAGGACGGTTCCGCGTTTTCCCTTTGCTGCGTTCAGCACGCTGCTGATCTTCATAACCAGACTTGTCTTGCCAAGTGCGGCACTGAGTACCAGCATCGGCGCGATCAATACAACAATCTTGTTTCCAAATCCGCCAAACGCCTTCGGAATATCTACGATTCCGAACATAGCCAGCAGCAGACAGCAGGTCATGGTGGTAACGCCGAACGGCACTTTGTTCCAGATGAACATCACCATCATGAACAGTGTAATCGCAAGTACAATATACATTTCCATGTTCTCTTCTCCTTTGAATGCTTTCTCTCTGTTACTTCATCATCGCGCGTACCTGGCGCACACGCTCTTCCATGAACTGTTTCCAGATGGTGTCATCCAAAAACGGCTGAGACTCGTCGGTGTACTGTCCGGCCCGGTCTGTGATCTCGATCTGGTTCGGATGACTCGGCAGGGCAATGTCTACATGGATATTGCCGACCTTCTCCGCGTCTGCCAGGAAGCGGTCACGCAGGTCCGGAGTCAGATACTCACTCTGAGCGTAATACTTGTCATTCATGGTGTTGGCGCCCACACCGCCGTGCATGCCCACCACATAGCGCTCTCCGTTTGCCGGGTTAGTCACTTCCCAGAAGAAGGAGGTGCAGCCAATGGTGTGACCCGGAGTCAGCATGCTGTGGATGGTGACATTGCCCAGGGTAATCGGCTCCTCATCGGAATAGAAACAATCCGGCTCGAAATACTGCGGATGGGAATCCTTGTCGATGTCGATGGTCTCCTTCGGGCAGGCCTTCATGAATTCCCAGTCCTCTTTGGACATGTACATCTCTGCGCCGGTCAGCTTTTTCATGATAGCTGCGGCTCCACAGTGATCAAAGTGCGCGTGGCTGATGAGGATCTTTTTGATCTGCTCCGGACGATAGCCCAGGCGGTAGATGGAATCCACCAGCATGTAAGCACTCTCCGCGATTGCCGTGTCGATGAGGATCAGCCCGTCCCCTGTGTCAATTAAATAACAGCCCACCCAGGTCTGTCCTGCTACATACCAGGTCTGCGGCGCAACCTGGAACGGTTTGATTGCCAGTTCCCACGGACGGTAAGCCAGGGTAGCTACCGGATCCTTGGTCGGCGGTGTACAACGAAATGCCATTTGAATATTCCCCTTTCACTCTGCTCTTTATTTCTCATTTTCTGCTTGAGTTCTTTGTATGGCCCTAGTATAATTGAGAAATATTCTTAATTCAACTTATGTGTTTTTATTCAAAATCTTAGTTAAATTAATAGTTTTTCATTAAAATCCGGGTTTTTGCATTGTCAGATAATTAACAGAGTGGAGGAATTGATTTTTTATGGATCTGAGACAAATCGAGTACATCATTGCCATTGAACAGGAGGAAAGCATCTCCAAAGCGGCAGAAAAATTATTTATCACCCAGTCTGCTTTAAACCAGCAGCTTCTAAAACTGGAGAAAGAGCTTGGCATGCCGCTCTTTGAACGAAAAAAACGCCAGATGATCCCCACCGTTGCCGGCCGGATCTATCTGGCGACTGCCCATCAGATGATAGATATGAAAGAAGAAACCTATAAAATCATTCATGATATTGCGGATGAAACCGTGGGGGAGATTGCACTGGCCTACACCCCGGAGCGCGGTTCCATGATGTTTTCCGACCTCTATCCGGTGTTCCACAAACGTTACCCGGGCATCACCTTCCGCATTCATGAGGCCCGCATCAAAAAGATGGAACAGCTTCTTTTACAGAAAGAAATCACTCTGGCCTGCGTGGCCTACGCCACCGGCAAGCAGAACCCGGATCTGGAATACCGGGATTTTGGCGCGGAGTATCTGGTCCTTGCGCTTCCTGCCAGTCACCCGCTGGCCCATCTGGCCGGGGAAGAAAGCTGGAAAACACTGCCGGATCTGGACTTATCCCTGCTGAGTCAGGATTACTTTGTGCTCCCCACCCGTGACACCCTGAGCCGGGAACTGGCGGACCGTACTTTCCTTTACAACAACATCCGCCCCAAAATTCTCTTTGAGACCGGCAACAACCGCACGATGCTGAACATGACCAAAAACCAGCAATGTCCGGTATTCCTGCCGCAGTCTTACGCGCAGCCGAATCCGGACATTGTCTTCTTCTCCGTTTCGCCCCATGAGATATGGCACCGGGGCGTGGCTTACTTAAAGGGAACCTACTTAAGCAAGCCGGAAAAATATTTTATTGAACTGGTAACAAATTACGAAGCAGAATACCAGGGACAGACAAAATACTAATTGCTTTCCGCCGGTACAAACACCCGGGTATTGTGCACGTCATCCTGCTGCACGGCAGCCTTCGCCATGGCTATGGCCTCCTCACAGAGCTGCTTCTGGGCAGTCACAAGAACCTTGCCTCGCTTATCAATCTTCTCATAAGTGCCGTCCGGCTGCAGGATATGCGCTTTCACATTGTCCTCCAGCTGTACTTTTAAGATATGAACAACCTGCT
>ENA-OQHL01001237-OQHL01001237.1-human-gut-metagenome-genome-assembly--contig:-NODE-1237-length-13713-cov-3.020168_pt1 | contig 13713 bp, 10 predicted proteins | sample MGYA00242565_ERZ504723 | MGnify/ENA primary metagenome ERZ504723 (study PRJEB26092, sample SAMD00036211) | human gut metagenome | host: Homo sapiens | study: EMG produced TPA metagenomics assembly of... | reverse complement strand
CACAGACAACGATCGTATCTGTGATGGAAAGAAGTTCGGGCGGATATTCTATCTGAAATTTTGAAAGCAAACGCCCATTACCTGCCAAAACCTGAATTCCATTTACGGCAGCTTCCAGTCCGAGACCTGCATACTCCTTACTGTCGGTTACAGAGGAAAGTTCGATATCCCGCCGTCCGGCATAATTCACCACAGCCTTAGCAATGGGGTGTGTACTGCTGCTTTCTACCGAAGCTATCATCCGGATTAATTCTTCTTCGGATACACCGGATTCACAGTTACAAGACTGCACTTCAAACGTACCTTTGGTAAGGGTTCCCGTTTTATCAAACACAACTGTATTAATCTTCGTAACAGCATCCAGATAATTTCCACCTTTAAATAAAATTCCCAACCGGGAAGCTGCCCCGATGCCTCCGAAGTATCCTAACGGAATACTGACCACCAAAGCGCACGGGCATGAAATCACAAGAAAGACCAAAGCCCTGTACAGCCAGTCATTAAAAGTAAAAAAGAACTGGGGAGTGATCAAGGAATAAATAAACGGCAGTAAAACAATCAGAACCGCCAGCCCTATCACGATCGGAGTATAAACACGGGCAAATTTACGGATAAACAGTTCTGCCGGTGCTTTGCGTTCGGAGGCATTCTGAACAAGTTCCAGAATACGGGCAAGAGCACTTTTATCAAAAGGTCTGATCACCTTGATACGGATTACTTTATCGGTAACAATCATTCCGGCAAGTACTTCCTCACCCATCCGGATACTTCGGGGCACACTCTCACCTGTCAATGCCGCCGTATTGAAAGCAGCTACCTCATTGAGCATCATTCCATCCAAAGGAACTCTTCCTCCTGTCTTTATTTCAATTGTTTCTCCTACTTTTACGTTTTGAGGATTCTCAATAATGACACGTCCATCTCTGACTACTGCCGCTTCTTCCGGACGGACATCCAGCAGAGCTCCGATATTACGCTTCGCCTTATCAACAGCCTTTTCCTGAAACAGTTCTCCGACGGAGTAAAACAACATCACCGCTACTCCCTCCGGATATTCACCGATATAAAACGCTCCAAGCGTAGCTACAAACATCAGCGTAAACTCACTGAAATAGTCCTTATCCTTCATACTCTCCCAAGCCTCTTTCATAACGGGCAGGCCGACCGGAAGATAAGCCACGACATACCATATCAGAGAGAAATATCCTTCACGGAAGAAAGGTAACTCCAGAGCGTTCATGATGATTCCACTTATCAACAGGATAAATGAAAGTCCCACTTTCCAATATTCAGCGAATATTGATTCTTTCTTTTCAATATGTTTTCGGGTGCACATTCGTGTGTATGTGCGCAACAACTACAATGTCCCATAATCATTCTTTCTTTTTATCTGCTGCAAAGGTAGCGAATGATTCGTGCAACAAAGTTGCAAAAGAAGATGCCATAGCCAATCTCCAAATAAATATCGTTCAAGGGATTGGCATATAGAAAGAATGCTTTCTATTTTTGTATCTAAACAAAAAAATGGGCACAGCCCCACATATATAAATGGGAATAAGTAATATAAAACAATTATATAGCGAATGGAAATCGCTTCAGCCTCTTAAGCCTGAGGACCTGAAACGTTGGAATGATAAATTCAAGTTAGAGTTTAATTATAACTCTAACCACTTGGAAGGAAATACACTGACATACGGACAAACAAAACTATTATTAATGTTCGGTGAAACTTCGGGTAATGCCAGCTTGAAAGATTATGAAGAGATGAAAGCTCACAACGTAGGACTGGAAATGATAAAGCAAGAGGCGCAGGACAAAGAACGTCCGCTGACTGAAAGTTTTATTCGCGAGTTGAACCGTACCATCCTTGTGCAGGACTATTGGAAGAACGCCAAAACACCCGACGGACAAGACATCCGTATGCAGATAAAAGTAGGCGAATATAAATCACGCCCCAATTCCGTACTGACCGCAACAGGAGAAGTTTTCAGTTATGCTTCGCCCGAAGAAACTCCGGCATTTATGACGAGTTTGGTAGACTGGTACAACCTGGAAGCAGACAAAGGAATACTGACTCCTGTTGAATTGGCCGCGTTGCTTCATTACCGTTATATCCGCATTCATCCCTTCGAAGATGGCAACGGACGCATTGCCCGTTTATTAGTAAACTTTGTGCTGCACCGTTATGGATATCCGATGATCGTTATTCACTCCGAAGATAAATCCAACTATCTGAACATCCTCCATCAATGTGATGTAGAAGCAGGATTAACCCCTTCAGATGGTGCTAATGCCACTTTGAATGATATATTACCATTCGTCAACTATTTGAGCAGTTGCTTGATACGCAGTCTGACACTCGCAATCAAAGCCGCCAAGGGAGAAAGCATAGAGGAAGAAGGTGATTTCGATAAGAAAATAGCGATGTTACAGCGTAGATACTCAGATAAAGCTATCGAAAAAAGCAGTCGTTCCGTAGAACAGGCAAGAAGTGCTTTTTTTGAATTGGCCGTTTATGTGGAGCAAAAGATCAGTGGACTCCAAAAGCTATTTGACAGAACATTTATAACCAACACTCCCACTTGGAACATGGCTAGAAAAATAAATACACCCAATCCTGATGAGCCAATTATCCAGTCACACATTTTATATACTAAGTCAAAAGAGTATGGCTTTGTAGAGGATATCATACGTTTATCCAAGAAATCTCAGGTTGACTACTTTAAGCTAAAATATGATGCAGTAACTTTTCATTTTAATCATTGCCGATATGCAGGCGATAATACTTTTGATTTCCCATTCTGTATTTATATTCAATACTTGTCAGATGGATGTGAAGTAAGCTGTGACATCACATCCGATTCTGTGAAACTGTCTTATAATCCGGATGTTTTGGCTGAAGAAGGCAAAGAATACATGGATACTGCTTGCAACGAACTACTCAAACTACTTGAAGAAAAAATGAATGATAAGTCACCAGAAAACTAAATCAATAACTCATAATCCACCACATCCAGCCAACGGCCAAACTTTAATTTTTCCTTCTCGAAGCAGGATACTTGCTTGAGTCCGATTCAGCTATGCCGCCAGCGAAACAGTACACCTAGGCTTCCAACCGTTTCTCACTAGAGTTAATAAAACACTTTGTTATTGTCACTTGTCACTTTTAAAGGATAAGTTCCTTATTATTAAGGCAGTAATGGTGATAATAGGTGGTGATAATAAGGTGATAATAGAACTTTTTCTGGTTTCTATTATCACCTGCTTTTAATAAGAAACAGGATTAACACGCTGATTAACAACTATAAAACAGACTATTCAGAAGCATTGGCAGCATATGTTAAAAGCTCCATTTTCAGCATGAATGTGCGTTGTTTATGCCATATATAGCTTCATCTATGCCGCCTGCATTAAGCCATAGCATAGTAACCTTAACAAGCTAACAAGGTTTGACTAATATATTTAGTACGTTTCATGTATTCGTTTCACGTGCGTGGACCGTTCGGTTCACGTACATGAACCCAATAGATCACGTACGTGGACTGATGGGCCCATGTATGTGAAATGACTTCTTCTTACTGACGGAATACATTAATCTAACCTACATAATAGCCTAATGAACGGTTCTCCCACTATTAATCCCAGGTGATTATCTTCCCCTTGTACGGATAAATGTTTGTGTATACTATAATAAAAGACAGGAGTTGCCTTAAGCAAACTTAAAGCAACTCCTGTCTTAACTATTTAAAAGTATTACTGATTAAAGTTCCAGTTCTTTCCGGTCATTGCGGATAAATTCCAGCAACCGTTCCACCGCCTCTTCTTCGGGTATGTTCTTCTCTACACAAACTTTACCTTTATAAAGGCTGATTTTTCCGCGTCCGGCACCTACATAGCCGTAGTCGGCATCCGCCATCTCACCGGGACCGTTGACGATACATCCCATGATGCCGATTTTCAAGCCTTTCAGATGTGAGGTAGCCGCCTTGATACGCCCAATTGTCTTTTCCAGATCATAAAGCGTACGACCGCAGCCCGGACAAGAAATATATTCCGTTTTAGAAGTACGGGTGCGTCCTGCCTGCAAGATACCGAAGGCAGTAGCATCTACTACCGCATGACTCAGACTTCCTTGATTGAACAGAAAAATCCCGTCACATAAACCGTCAAAAATCAATGCTCCCATATCGGCGGCGGACTTGATCTGCAAATCTTCCGCTTCGTCCTCCGCATAATGCTGGAAGAAAACAACCGGATTCTCCAGACCTTCCGTCATGAGTTGATGCACCAATGCACGGTGCTCGCCCAAGCGGTTCGGATGATTGCTCTGAGAAATAACCACAACTTCGGGATGCACCTTAAGACAGGCAATCACTTCATCCGTTTGCGCCATGTAAGGCATAAACAGGAATTTCAGTTCTGCACTGCACTCGCCCATCAACGGCAACTGCGCATGATTGAAAGCAGGCCATGTTCCGGCCTCCCCTTCCCATACATCGGCATCAAGGATATATTCCACTCCTTCTTCCCGCTGTTCGGGCAACGTTCTTCCGGCATAGATATAATCCGGGGTAAATTGAGGATTGACTTCCGTCTTCCCATCCATGCGGTCGGCAATAACGACAGGGAGATGTTCGCCCCCGATATTGCGCACTGCCCGCGTCTTGCGGCGCGAAGGAGAAAGATAATTAAATTCCGGTGCCTCCATGCCCGGGATATACGGATGATCCTGCCTCAGCAGAACATAATCCACCAGCTTGCGCGCTACGGGAATTTCCGCTTCGGGAGCCTCACTAAGCGACACACGAATCGTATCTCCCAATCCGTCACAAAGCAGCGCACCGATGCCCAAGGCAGATTTTATACGGTCCGTCTTCTCCGTCTCCGGCCTCCGTCACTCCAAGATGCAGGGGAAATGACATTCCCTCCTGTTCCATCACGGCAACAAGCAAGCGGACGGTCTTCACCATCACCACCGTATTGGAAGCCTTGATCGAAATCACCACATCCGTGAAATGTTCCGCCACACAGATACGCAGGAATTCCATACAGGATTCCACCATCCCTTCGGGAGTGTCTCCGTAGCGGGACATGATACGGTCGGACAGGGAACCGTGATTGACTCCGATGCGGATAGCCGTATGATTCTCTTTACAGATATTCAGAAACGGCACAAAGCGGTCATGAATCTTCTGTATCTCCTGCGCATACTCCTCGTCTGTATATTCCAGTTTCTTAAAAGTACGCGCTGCATCTACATAGTTACCCGGATTGATCCGTACCTTTTCTGCATATTGAGCTGCTACATCGGCCACTTTCGGATTAAAATGCACATCAGCCACCAACGGAACCATATATCCCTGACTTCGTAGCCCGATATTTGATATTCATCAGATTTTCCCGCTTCCTTGACGCCCTGCGTGGTCAGTCGTACATACTCGCCGCCGGCATCGACGATGCGTTTGGCTTGTTCCACACAAGCTTCTGTATCCATAGTGGACGTGTTCGTCATCGACTGGATACGAATAGGATTGGGGCCGCCCAAAGGTACAGCCCCAATATTTACTTCGGATGTTTCTCTTCGAAAGTAATTGAATAAATCCATCTTTTCAATTGACAATTGACAGTTGACAATTGACAATTGAGAATCGAGAATCAACAACAAGCTCAACAAAGCACCCACAGCGCCAGCCCATTGTCAATTGTCAATTGTCAATTGTCAATTAATTAGTTTTATATTCGAACTTCACTTCTTTCAGTTCTTCGTTTGCTTTTACGATTTTCTTTTTCAGTCCTTCTTTGTAAGCAGCAAAAGCCTCAGCCAATGCGGCATCGCTCAATGCAAGCATCTGAATGGCAAGGATAGCGGCATTCATCGCTCCGTTTATAGCAACCGTTGCCACAGGAATGCCCGGAGGCATCTGAATGATGGAGTACAGAGCGTCTACACCATCGAGCACAGAGCCTTTTACAGGTACTCCGATCACCGGAAGCGTTGTGTTGGCTGCGATGACACCCGGAAGGGCGGCAGCCATTCCGGCAGCAGCGATGATTACTTTAATGCCACGGCTACGGGCATTTTTGGCAAACTCTTCCACAGCCTCCGGCGTGCGGTGAGCAGAAAGCGCGTTCATTTCGAACGGTACATGCATATCATTCAGCAGTTGCGCAGCCTTCTCCATAACAGGAAGGTCGGACGTGCTACCCATGATAATACTTACAATTGGAGTCATTTTCATCTAATCTAAAAGTTATTACATACATTCATTTACCTACCACCTCCCCCTCACGGGGACTCCTCCTTCCAGCAGGAGGAGAGTTGGAGTTACTAACGACTATTTAGTCAGCTTCCATTGAGGCAGAAGTGCTGTTTATTCAAATTCAGCCGTTGACTACCGCCTTGTATGCTTCGGCATCGAGCAGGTCTTCCGCAGCACTGGCATCAGCAGGCTTCATCTTGATCAGCCAGCCTTCGCCGTAAGGGTCTTTGTTTACCAGCTCCGGATTTTCTTCCAAAGCTTCGTTCTGTTCGAGTATCTCGCCTGCCAACGGTAAGAAAAGATCGGAAATGGTCTTTACCACTTCAATCGTTCCGAAAGTTTCTCCGGCTTCCAACGTTTCTCCTACGGTAGGAATATCAACGAATACAATATCGCCCAATTGTTCCTGTGCGTAATCTGTGATACCTACGTAAGCGATGTCTCCTTCTACGCGAATCCACTCGTGTTCATTCGTGTACTTCAAGTTCTGTGGAAAGTTCATAATAATTAGTTTTTAGGATTTATATTGTTTTTAAAATAAAAATACTCTGAATATAAGGTTGTACGCCGGATGGAGTATCAAAAAAGAGCAGACCAGCCCGACTACAAAACCGGAAAGGACCTCGCCCAAGGTGTGATGCCCCAGCACAATCCGCGCCGAGCCCAATATGCCTGCAATCAGAATAAACAGGCACAACCACACTACCGGATTATAGCTGAACAGCGCACTGAACGAAACCAGTCCGCCGATAATACCGCCCATCCCCGCCATGTGTTCGCTCAGTTTCCATTTCAGATTGACCAGAATGCAGATGATCGATATCACCAGGGAAACAAAAATGATTCCGGTCATATACCAGGGAATATTCAGTTTCCGCATCATCAGCAGGCAGAACACATACGAGATAATAGTCAGCAGGATAGGTACATAACGTTTCTTACGCTCACTCAGTTCCTGACGGGCAAACCCGTTGATCTTCCGGAACAGGAAAATGGTGATAGTGGGCGTCAGTATGGTGAAGCAGTAAACGATTCCCAACACAATTCCCTTATAAAGTATCGGCATGATACGGAGATAAGAAAACAGGAATAACACCAGAAACGCCAGAAACGGTATAGAAAATGGAGTAAACACGATGGAGGTGATCCGTGCCACCCGCAACATTGTTTTATCCGCTATGATATGCTCTTTTTCTTTATCCATCAGCACTAATACTTAATACTTTATAGTTAATACTTTAAACTCACTTTCTCAGTCTTGCCACCGGTATATTCAACTGCTGACGGTATTTCGCCACCGTACGGCGGGCGATAGGATAGCCTTTTTCCTTCAGGATATCCGCCAGTTCGTCATCTGTCAGCGGTTTCTTTTTGTCTTCTCCGTCAATGCATTCTTTCAGAATCTTACGTATCTCGCGTACGGACATTTCCTCTCCGTCTTCCGTCGTATAGCCATCGCTGAAGAAGAATTTAAGCGGATAGATGCCGAAGTTGGTCTGTACGTATTTGCTGTTGCTGACACGGGAAATCGTAGAGATATCCAGTCCGGTACGTTCTGCCACATCTTTGAGAATCATCGGTTTCAGCAATGACTCGTCGCCTTCGAGGAAGAAAGGACGCTGCAAGTCGATAATCGCCTGCATGGTAGTCATCAATGTATTCTGCCGCTGCTTCACCGCATCGATAAATCCTTGTGCCGCATCCATCTTCTGTTTCAGGAACATCATGGCTTCTTTCGACTCTTTGGACTGGTTCGCCTTATTTTTGGTATGCTCCTCCACCATCTCGGTAAAGTCGCGGCTCATCCGGAGTTCGGGAACATTGCGGTTATTCAGGCTTACGTTAATCGTTCCGTCATCGTAGGTATCCACCAGAAAATCGGGAACAATCTGCTGTAGGTTTCTTCCGATCGTCTCTCCGAGTGAAGCGCCCGGACGGGGATTCAACTTGGTTATTTCGGCAATCGCCTCATTGAAAGTCTCTTCTCTGACATCCAGTTTCTTAATGATTTTCTCCCAGTGCTTCCGGGTAAATTCTTCATAACAGTCACTGATGATGCGCTCTTCCAGGTTCAATATCGGTGACGGCTTCTTCTCTTCGCTCTTCTTGCGCAGAATCTGTATCATCAGACATTCCTGAAGGTTGCGTGCTCCGATACCTGCCGGGTCAAAATCCTGCAGGATGCACAGGGCCTCTTCCAGTTCTTCTTCCGTAGATTCGATACCGGCGTAGATAGCCAGTTCGTCACAGATACTTTCCAGCGATTTACGGAGCAGTCCGTCATCGTCCAGCGAACCGATCAGATATTCCACCAGTTCGCACTGGTGCTCGGTCAGGTTACGTTCACGGAGTTGTTCTTTCAGGATTTCATAAAAAGAGGTGGCGTCGGAGAAAGGAATATCTTCCGCCTGCTCGTCCCGCGAGCGGTTGTTCTCCTGCAATTTATAGTCGGGGATATCGTCTTCGGTGAGATAATCACTTAAAGAATCATAATCATTGGCATCGTTATCCATGCCTTCTTCCGGACTGACGCCATCGGCATATTCATCTGTAGCAGCGTCTTCTTTGCCTTCTTCAAGCGCCGGATTTTCCAATAGTTCAGCATGGATACGGTCTTCCAGCTCTACTGCGGGAAGCTCCAACAGTTTCACGACCAGAATCTGCTGGGGCGAGAGCGTTTGTACTTGCTGTTGCGCCTGAGATTGTATTTGACGGGAACCTTGTGCCATATTCGTTTTTGCTTTCTACTATTTCTCGCTACAAAAGTAACTTTTTAACGAGAGATTACACAGATTAGTGGGATTATTTTTAATCCTATCACAGTAATTTATAAATTAAACAAATATTTATTCTATGAAGTTCATTATACTTTTGTAAATTAGTATTATCTTTGAACAGTTGATTTAAAAAAATCAGGCATGACAAATATCACCTTTATTGACCTTGAAATTAATCCAACTAATCGTCAGATTTTGGATATAGGAGCTATTCGCCATGACGGAGCTTCTTTTCATTGCAACTCGCCCAAAGATTTAATGCAATTCATTGCACAAACAGAATATATAGGCGGACATAACATCTTGAATCATGATCTTCAATATATTTCGCCTTTATTTGCGCAAGTCGGATACAAACACCCCAAAGTAATAGACACTCTCTATCTCTCGCCTTTATTATTTCCGGCAAGACCTTACCATCATTTATTGAAAGACGACAAATTACAAACAGAAAGCCTCAGCAACCCACTAAATGATTCAATCAAAGCACAAGAGCTATTCCTCTCTGAGGTAGAAGCATTTAATTGTCTGGACAAAGATTTAAAGGATATCTATTTTGCACTATTATATCATACCAAAGAGTTCGGTTACTTTTTTGATTATATTACTTATAACTACGAAAAGCAGCAGGAGGATTTAGATGCTATCATAAACCGCAGATTTGACGGTGATTTATGTAAGTATGCCCCACTTACAAACTATATCAACCAATCTCCTGTCGAATTAGCTTATTGCCTTGCCCTAATCAATTGTAAAGATCGCTACTCTATTACCCCACCTTGGGTACTGCATTCGCACCCGAAAGTAGAGTCAATCATGTATGCATTACGTAATACTCCTTGCTTGACTGGATGTGATTTTTGTAATCAGGTTTTTGACGCACATAAAGGATTAAAAACTTTCTTTGGTTTTGATTCTTATCGAACTTACAACAATCAATCTTTGCAAGAAGACGCAGTAAAAGCTGCTTTAAAAGGTAAATCACTCCTCGCAATCTTCCCTACAGGAGGAGGAAAATCTATCACTTTTCAAGTCCCGGCATTAATGAGTGGAGAATTAGTTAAAGGACTCACAGTAGTTATTTCTCCTCTACAGTCTTTAATGAAAGATCAAGTGGACAACCTACGAAAATATTCCATTACAGATGCAGTCACTATCAATGGTTTGCTTGATCCTATAGAACGTTCTGAATCTTTTGAAAGAGTTGAAAACGGAACTGCTTCCATTCTTTATATATCTCCCGAATCATTACGGTCAAAATCAATTGAAAGATTATTATTGGGACGTAAAATTGTTCGTTTTGTAATTGATGAAGCACATTGTTTTTCTTCATGGGGACAAGATTTCCGTGTTGACTATCTCTACATAGGTGATTATATCAGACAACTACAACTGAAAAAAGGTTTGGTACAACCAATACCCGTCTCTTGTTTCACAGCAACAGCCAAACAGGAAGTGATTGAGGATATTTCCATTTATTTCAAAGAAAAGCTAAATATACAGTTAGAATTATTTCGCTCCAACAGTTACCGGACCAACCTTGAATATCAAGTATTCCAAAAAAGTCAGCAAGAAGAGAAATATACGTGTCTAAGGGAGATTATTGAGTTAAAGAAATGCCCGACAATTATTTATGTAGCACGCACAAGAACAGCTTCCACCCTCGCAGCGCGTTTAAAGCAAGACGGTTTTTCCGTTAGAGCTTTCCATGGAAAAATGGACATTAAGGATAAAACAGAAAACCAAAACGATTTCATCTCCGGCATCGTACAAATTATGGTAGCCACTTCTGCTTTCGGAATGGGAGTAGACAAAAAAGATGTAGGACTCGTAGTCCATTATGAAATATCCGATTCACTTGAGAATTATGTACAGGAATCGGGCAGAGCTGGCCGAGACGAGAATATCGAAGCCTCTTGTTATATTCTTTTTGACGAAGAAGATTTAACAAAGCATTTCATCCTGCTTAATCAAACGAAGTTACATATCGGAGAAATACAACAGGTCTGGAAAGCTATAAAAAATAACACTCGCTTGCGCCCGACTGTTTCGCAGTCAGCTTTAGAGATAGCTCGTAGAGCCGGATGGGATGAGAATGTCACCAACATAGAAACTCGTGTGACCACGGCCATAGCAGCACTTGAAGAATCCGGATATTTACGCCGTGGACAAAATATTCCACGTGTATTTGCCGACAGTATATTGGCAAATACAGTTCAGGAAGCTATTGATAAAATTAACCTGTCTCCTCGCTTCAATGAAAAACAAAAAACGCAAGCTATTCGCATCATTAAAAAGCTCATATCAACCAAAAGTCGAAAGTACGCAAATGATGAAGCACCGGAGGCCCGTATTGATTATATCTCCGATCATTTAGGTATCCCCAATGATGAAGTCATCCAGATAATAACTTTACTCCGTGACGAAAAGATATTGGCTGACAATCAGGATCTCACTGCTTATATAATCAAAAAAGAGCAGCGAAACCGTTCTCTTGAAATCACCAGACTATACAACTGTTTGGAAGATTTCCTCCTCACACAGTTTAATGAAGAAGAGAAGTTATTTAACTTGAAAGAATTACGTGAACAAGCAGAAATTGAAATAAAAAAAGAGATTAGTCTTGACAAATTAAAAACACTCATAAATTTCTGGTGTGAAAAGAACTGGATTATACGTTCACACAAAGATGATAATAGAAACTATCGTGCTATTTATCGGTGTTCATCCTCCAGTACTTCATTTGATAAAAAAACAAAGGACAGACATCTTTTATCCGAGTTTATAATAAATTACCTATATGAAAAAACTGAATCAGAAACTGGTTCAGCTAAAAGAGATGAAATTCTCGTTGAATTTCCGTAGTAGAATTAAAAGAAAGCTATGAAAAACAACAAGTATTGTTTCAAGAACTGACTACCTCGAAGATATTGAAGATACGCTTTTTTAACCTTTCCCGGATAGGAGCTCTGCAAATAGAAGGTGGATTTCTAAGTCATATACAACCGAATGACGATTAAAACGATTGGGAGACACAAATATACGGTATAAGCAGGACGATTATCGCAAACTAGAAAAATTCTATAGTAACAAAACACAAAAGATTCACATTGTAGGAGAATATGCACGAAAAATGAGTCAAAACAACCAAGAAGCACAGCGATTCGTTGATGACTATTTCAGGTTGAACAATATGTCTTTCATTCAAAAATATTTTCCGGGAGGACGAAAAGAAGAAATTAGCAGACGAATCACTCCAACCAAATACAAGCAATTGTTCGGAGAGCTATCCGAAAGCCAACTAAATATTATTAATGACAATCAACCGGGACACATTGTTGTCGCAGCTGGTCCGGGAAGTGGCAAAACCCGTTTACTCGTACATAAACTGGCTTCTTTGTTATTAATGGAAGACGTAAAAACATGAAACAGTTACTCATGCTTACCTTCTCACGAGCAGCAGCTAGTGAATTCCGAAAAAGGCTTCATGATTTAATAGGAAATGCAGTAGGTTACATTGAAATAAAGACCTTTCACTCCTATTGTTTCGACTTATTAGGCAAACTAGGTTCGATTGAGAAATCAGAATCTGTCATTAAAGATACAATAGACAAAATCAAGAATGATGAAGTTGAAATAAGCCGTATCACCAAAAGCGTACTTGTAATTGATGAAGCACAAGATATGACAGAGGATGAATTCAATCTCATTACTGCTCTTATAGATAAAAATGAAACTCTAAAGGTCATAGCTGTAGGAGATGATGATCAAAACATCTATTCCTTTCGTAAATCAGACTCCAAATATATGCAATACCTCATCAGCAAATACCAAGCACGCTTTTATGAGTTATATGAAAACTTCAGAAGTAAAAGCAATCTTGTGACATTCGCAAATTCATTTGTCAATCAAATACCTCATCGGATGAAGCACAATCCTATTGTCTCTCATCAACCGGAGAATGGTTCGCTTCGTATCACCTACTACCCATCAAACAATTTAATTATTCCTTTAATAAAGGATGTAGTTGAAAGCCCGCTTGCAGGCACGACTGGTGTACTCACCAAAACAAACGAAGAAGCAGTTTTTATATCATGCCTCTTACAGGAACAGGGTATAGCCACCAAACTAGTTCAAACGAATAGCAGTAATTTTTATTTAGGCGATTTAAATGAAATCCGCTATTTCACCCAAGTACTAAATCTTACTAAGGATACCCATATTATCGACAATGAACGATGGGAAGTAGCTAAGAGAAAGCTGAAATACGAATTCGGCAATACTTCTTCGTGGGAAATATGTCGTTCCATCATACTTACTTTCGAACAAATCTACTCCCGAAAGTATTTGTCGGACTGGAAAACCTATCTATTTGAATCCAATCTAGAAGACTTTTATTCAGCTCAAGGTGAAACAGTTATTGTCTCCACCATCCACAAAGCAAAAGGAAAGGAGTTCGACAATGTCTTTTTACTCCTTAACAATGGTAACTCACTCTCAGATGAAAAGAAACGTGAAATATATGTTGCCATCACTCGTGCAAAACAAAACATATCTATCCATCTAAATGGACATTATTTTAATAATATTGTCAATGGACTAACAGAAATTCGGACTGACAACAATCAATATCCTATACCTCAAAGACTATGTTATTTATTAACTCACAAAGATTT
>ENA-OQHL01001233-OQHL01001233.1-human-gut-metagenome-genome-assembly--contig:-NODE-1233-length-13723-cov-4.247793_pt1 | contig 13723 bp, 5 predicted proteins | sample MGYA00242565_ERZ504723 | MGnify/ENA primary metagenome ERZ504723 (study PRJEB26092, sample SAMD00036211) | human gut metagenome | host: Homo sapiens | study: EMG produced TPA metagenomics assembly of... | reverse complement strand
TGGCACCTTCATCGTTCTTGGCTGTCAGAATAATGACAGGGATATGGCTGATCTGAAAATCCTTCCGGATAGATTGCAGCATTTCCAGTCCGTCCATTTCCGGCATCATCTGATCGGTCACTACGATGTCCGGATGATACAGATGCACTTTCTTCAGTCCTTCTACGCCGTTATTGGCTATATGGATATTGAATTTATCTTCCAATTGCAGTTTTATCAGCTGGCACAGGTCTTTATTATCCTCTACCAGCAGAAGAGTCGGTAATGAAGCATCAATTTCCAGTTCCTCCTCCGGTTCCTTTTCTGAATCGATAACCATCTTCTTGTCTGTAGCGGCGGGAGCAGTTTCCGTATCACTGACATAGAAGTCTACTTCCGACGGACGATAATGGTCCTTGTCCAGCAATAGCTCTACAATAAACACGGCCCCCTGCCCTTCCGGACTTTCGGCACGGATGATACCGTGATGCAGGTTTACTATTTCTTTGGAAAGTGCCAGACCGATGCCCGTACCCTGATAATGTGGATTATTCGCATTCTCTCCTTGTGAGAAACGCTCGAAAATTTCACTCAGCTTATTTTGCGGAATGCCGACACCGTTGTCTTCTACCCGTACATAGCAGGATTTTCCATCATCTGTCAATCCGGTAGTTACATAAATACTTCCACCAGAAGGAGTAAATTTGAACGCGTTCGATATGACGTTGCGGATAACAATACTCAGTTTGTCCTTATCTGCCCATACCATAATCGGTTCGTCCGGCAGTTGGAATGTGAAACTGATTTCATTTTCCTCCGAAAGTACACGGAATTCTTTTTGGAAGGAAGCTATCATTTCATTGAAATCAATCAATGATACGTGCAGACGCATCTTGCCATTCTGAATCTTTCGGAAATCAAGAATCTGATTGACCAGTTGTAACATTTGGTTCGTATTCTTTTCCATCAGGTCCACGTATTGCAGTCCTTTCGGAGACAGTTCTTCCCGCTCCTTCAGTTCTTGTATTGGCCCTTTTATCAGTGTCAGAGGAGTACGAAGCTCATGAGAAATATTGGTGAAGAACTTGATTTTCATTTCCGAGACTTTCTGCTCGATATAAATGTCGTTCTTCATCTTAATCATGAAGAAGGCCAGGCGCAGACCGAAATAGAGGGCCGCGATGCCAAGGATTACATAGATAAGAGTGGCCCACCAACTCAGCCACCACGGCGGGAGAATGGTGACAGCCAATGTACATGTGGATACAAGTTCCGGATTAGCTTCATCCATCGTTTCTACACGGAATACGTAGTCTCCGGGAGGAACATTGGTATAAGAAGCAATACGGTTTTTGCCGTTATAGTGCCATTCCTTCTCATACCCTTCGAGTATGTAACGATAAGATACGCGATTCTGATTGTAGAAATTTAATGCAGCAAATTCGATTGTGAACATAGACTGATTATACTTCAATTGAAGTGCATCGGTGTATGTGATAGACTCCTGAATCGGACAGTCGTTCAAACTTCGCAGATTACGATTGGATACTTTAAAGTCTACGATACGGGTGTCATAGTTGGTATGTTGTGTCTCCAGTTTATCAGGAGAGAATGTCAGAATCCCCTGTCGCGAACCAAGCCATAAGTCTCCGTTCAATGCACGCAACGCACTGCCTTCTTCCAGTTCAACATTCAGGAAACCATCGTATTTGTCGTAGTTACGGAACTGCTCTGTCGCCTTATTAAAGCAGGACAGACCAATCTCGGTAGTAAACCACAAATTTCCGTTTTTATCTTCTACGATGGACTTGACTACATCGTTATTCATTCCTTCACGTATGCCATATGACTTGAATATCGGTTCACGTTTTTCTTTGTCATAGCGGACCAGCTTATTCAGACCTCCGCCGAATACACTCACCCAAATTTGCGAATCACTGTCTTTATATAGTACATAAATGTCATTGTCTGCCACATTGGAACGATCGCTGATCTGTCGGTACGTCTCAAACTGAATCTGTTCGGGAGTCGTAAAATGTCCGTCAAAAGACATCAGACCATCCATCGTACCTACCCAGATACGCCCGTCTTCATCTTCTGTCATTGTACGGACTTCCATATACAGACCATAAGCGGGATATTGTTTCAGTCCGTTGTATTTATGCTTGAATACAAGTGTCCCGTTTTTCTTCGGAAATCAAGTTCAGCCCTCCGCCCAACAGACCGACCCAGATACGCTCCTGACTATCCTGATAAGTGAAATACACATCATTGTTACTGATAGAATTCGGATTCTTGGGATCATTCTTATAGCGGGTAAAACGCAGACCATGTGGTGAGTTCATATCCGGTTCGGCTTTGACAAGTCCGTTTCCCTTAGTGGAAAACCACAAGTTTCCTTCTTTATCTTCCATGATATGATATACGGCGCCTATCAGATAATTCTGATCCGTAAAAACCTGTTTTATCTGCCCGTTGCTATCCAGACGATAAAGTGCCTGCCAACGGGTACCGACCCAGATGTCTCCATTCTTAGCCTGATACAGTGCACGTATCCCCTGATTCCAAGAGGTCGCTCTTTCTGTGTCTACAGGGACAGGAGAAACTTCTGTCAACAGTTGAAATTGCTTCTTGGGAAAGTTAACCTTGTATACTCCGCTGCCTGTAGATGCCAGCCAAAGAATACCGTCTTTATCCAGCAACAGATGAAAGAAGAGTTGATCGGGAAGGTCGTCGGAAAAAGGTTTCAGTTGATTGATACGGGTCATTTCCAGTTTCTCCCTATCGAAGAGCAGAATTTCTCCACCGGGGGTGAGGAAAAACATACCCTGTTCACCGGCATCCTGCTTTTCAAAGTTACCAATGGCATTTTGTTTGGGGAAAGGAAAGCGATGATTGCTTTTGTTCAGAGGATCATAGTACGTCAATGCCTCATTACCTTCCTGAAACCAAATTTTGTCATACTTGTCATTGAATATCATTCCTACTTTTTTCCCTGCGATGGAGAACGGTAGTTTGGTCAGTTGTTTGTAGCCGATGTTATATTCATACGCACCATCAACGGTGGTGATATACATTAATCCTGATTCAGTGACCAGTATATTGGAAATCGGTTGATCAATCTCCGGTATTTCGTAGCGGTTGACTACTCCATTTTGCGGATCGACGCTATAAATATGTCCGTTCTTATCTCCCAGCCATAAGAATTTGGAACTGTAGGAAGCACAAGTGAACTGGTCCGGATTGGCAGAAACTTTCTTTTGAATAAAGTCGACAGGCTTATCTTTCAGAGCCTCTCCTTTTCTTAATGAAAGAATCTGATAGTCCATACCGATCCAATTGATAAACTCGGCTGTTTCGCAGAATATGTTGTGTTTCAGACGCATGTCGTACACGTTTCACGTTAGGACGCGAATCATGCAATTGTTTCATCGTTATTTTACCTTCCTTGTCGGTGTACGCACGCAAAAGACTTTTATCTTTTGTCAGTAACAGTACGTCGCCGTCCTCGGTCGTCTGAATCTTGATAATCTGAATGTTCTCGGAATATTCTTTCACATCATCGTAGACGGCATGAAAGCTCTCATGCCGTTTATCGAACAGATAGAGTTTACGGTCGATAGTCTTAATCCACAGAAAACCATTCTTATCTTCTACGATACGCTGAATCTTACGCGGCGGAATATCTGTGGAATAAAAACCGTCATGATTATCGTAGGAACGGAATTTACTTCCGTCAAAGCTGCATAGTCCATACCAGGTACCGAACCAGATAAATCCGTCTTGTCCTTTTAATGTACAGTTTACGATATTATTAGGCAAACCACGTTCAGCCGTGTAGTGTTCTACAATCATATTTGGATAGGCAAAAGCATACATGCCTATCATGGATAGTAATAGTTATTAGAATATTTCGTTTTCTCATTGATGGCTATAATTGGAATTAAATGTACTCAAAAGATAGTTTTTTTTTTTGAATAGTGCTTTAGTAACATATAAAAAACAAGTTGGCAGATCACCCTGCTAATCACTTATCACTAACCTGCTAATCACTTTTATCGTACTATTTTTCAGTTCCAAATTCAGTCTGTTGACGTTCTACTTCATCTAACACCCGTTGGCGTTCTTCCTCTGTCAGTTGCACTTTTCCTTCAGATGGTTCCTTGGCCGGGTTTGCATTGAGAGTGGACGGTGTTGTCCTTTGTATTTCATAAGTCTGTTCCTCATAGCAGAAAGGAAGTTCTGCAGGAACACTTTCCAGTTCGATTTCAGTAGCTGTCGGAGCTTGAGTGCCCTCAAACTGTACGCGGGCTTTCACCTTTATTTTTCCGGCTTTCCGGGTAGAACGAATCAACACCGGAGCAGAGCCGAACTCCACCGCACGGGGATTGGCGCCAATAGTAGCATCTCCGATGATTTCTCCTTCACCTTCTACCGTGAAAACGATATTCTCTTTTGCCAGACGGCGCACATTTCCACTATCATCGGTTACTTCAGCAACTACGACGATAAAGTCGGAGCCGTCAGCTACCAGGTTCACTTTTTGAGTATCTACATAAAGACGTAGTTTGGTGGAACGTCGGGAAGGCATTTCCTTTTGAGTGCATACCACTTTTCCGTCGATGATTCCTTCGGCAACCATGTTCACTTTTTGCCAGTTTTTTTGAGTATAGCTATATCCGCGTGCTTCCCAAAAGTCCCAGACATTCTCGAATATAACGGGAGCATTCGGCATGTGCCCTTTGGCATGAACCACCGGTTTCGTCCAGGTTTTCGTTCCATCATAAATAGAAAGGCGGACTGAATCACAGTTTGTGAATACAACTACGTCCTTATCGGAGAACTGTGACATTTCATGAGCAATGAATATCATCGGGCCACATTCTGCCAATGGGTGTTGGAGGCTGGCCGGCGACTGGCTGCGAAATACTTCATACGCATATTTCTTCTGACGGAAAGCATCATAAATACCGCCCCAATAAGGATCCGGATGGTAACCACGCTGATGATCGAACGGATGCCATTGGGCGCCACCGATAAATAAACCGGTCGTGCGGTACATCTCGTCATAGCTCTTTGCCAAGGACATAGCCTGTACCAGTAACGGGCGTTCTCCCCAACTGCGGCTGGCACGGTTATTATTGTTGTGAGCATACCAGTCGTCTACATTCTCCCCGAATTCACGGGTAAAGATACATTGCTCCGGCTTGTCTTCCTTTTCATCATCACCCGGCCAGCCATAAACAACGTCATAATGCTCTTTCACTCCGGCAGAATGGACATCGGCAGCCGCTACCGGACGTCCCGGATAGGGATATTCTTCTTTGGTAATCTCAAGAGCCTTCAAGGCAAAATCGAGCGGATAGCGGGTTTCATTCAAGATGGGTTCCCACATCAATACGGAAGGGTGATTACGGTCACGACGAATCATTTCGCGGGTATTCTGATGAACCAACTCCCCGAATTTCGGATCTTTGTTCCAGTACTGCCATCCCGGAGTAGCGACAATCACGAACAGGCCGAGCTCGTCACAGGCATCCATAAAGGCAGGATCTTGCGGATAGTGGGCTACACGAATAATGGTGCATCCGGCATCACGCAGACGTTTGGCGTCACGCCATTGCTGTGAGTTCGGCAAAGCATTGCCTACGTATGCAAAATCCTGATGGCGATTGGCTCCTACCAGTTGTCCGAAAGGTTTGCCATTCAGCCAGAATCCGTCTTTACCACGGAATTCTGCCAGACGAATACCGACACGGGTAATGCCTCCGTCAATGGATTTATTTCCTTTTTTAATACGTGATTGTACCCTATATAAATAAGGTGTATCCGGTGACCAAAGAGTAGGATTCTTTACTTCCATCTGTTGACGGATGGATTTCTTCTCTCCCGGCTTTAAAGAAAGTTTTCCTGAACTGCGTTTGATTACTTTTCCATCCGCATCTGTCAAAGTCGTTTCTACAGTGACTGACTCGGAACGGGCGTCGTCATTCTGAACTTCGGTGTTTACATATACCTGCGCACTCTTTTCACTGATCTTATCAAAATGAACGAATACACCTCCACCACCAACGGTTTGTGAATCGATAGCGTCGGTAATAGCTACCGGAGATTTGGCAATCATCCATACATCACGGTAAATGCCCCCATGATAAGCAAAGTCTAATGTATATTGACGTTTTCCGGGAGGATAGGATTTGTCATCACTGTTGTCCGTGAAAACAGCGAGCAGACAGGAGTCTCCGGGTTGTACGCCATTGGCGGTCAAGTCTAAAGTAAAAGGCAGATAACCTCCCAGATGTTCCTGGATGCGTTTACCATTCAGATAAAGAATCTGTTTGCCCATAGCTGCTTCAAAATGAAGCACCACCCGTTGCCCTTTTGTTTCGGCGGGGAGGACAAAGCGCTTACGATACCAGGCCGGTCCCTGATAATTGCGGCATCCACTTCCTTCGGCCGGCATCAACTCTACGGTATGAGGAGTGGAAACGACGTTCCAGGAACGGTCATCAAAGTTTACCGCTTCTGCTCCCCGGACATCGCCTCTGAAAAAGCGCCATCCCGGATTGAAATTATAGACTTGTCGCCCGCTACCGGGAAGCTGGATGAATCCGGCAACCGATGTCTCGGGACGGTAAGTTTCTGTAGCCTGCCCTTTTTCTATCAAGGAAAATAGCAACAGAAAAGCTGATAAGATGATAAATGGTCTTTTATTCATAATTCTTTATTTATATATTTCATTCGTTAAATGGGAATTTATCGGTTAAATGGGAATTTTGCAGTTAGGCTGAAAGCCTTACAATTATATATTTATTGGGATGCCCTTTCTGGGCGCAAATTCAGATTACCGTTTTTTCGTAGGGCGTTGCCCTACGCTATGTAATTAAGCCCTTTCAGGGCACTCCGCAAAATTATCATTTTTCCTTTTCAATCATTATAACAATATCCTTTTTTCTACTTTCCGGTAAAACTTTCAAGTCCGTCACTTTTCCGTTTTTGAGAGTGGCTTCTACTGTTGTTTCGCCCGGAGCATGAAGTTTGAAATGTACGTTCCATTCTTTCGGCCATGCCGGGAAAAGGAGTATTTGTTCTCCATTGGTTTGCAATAGCATTTCCTGAAGTCCTATCATGCCGCTACCTCCCCAGTTGTGATCGGGTGTCCAATCATATCCCGGTCCCCAAAATGCGGGGAAACGATGCGGTCCATTCGATAATTTGGCTAAAGATAGTTTCTTTGCTTCTTCGGTCAGGCCTAAACAGGCAGCCCATATATTATCTTGTTTCCATCCGGTATGCGAACGGAACTTGATGGCATCCGGGTCATAAAAGTAGGTATTACGGGCTATATCCAGATCCTCCTTTCCTACTCCATAAATACGCCATGGAAACACTGGATAAAGTTGTGGCGTTTCAACATTATTAATTCGTTCCCAACTTACGGCGGGCGAAATTGTTTGCTTCAAGACCGGAGCAATAGTCGGATTCAACGTATCTTTTATTTCTATGTATCGCAATGGAATCGGAGGTATTGCTTTTAGCATCTCCTCTTTCTCTCCGTATGTTTCTAATACCACTTTCAGGGCGGCGATGGTGCTGCTTGCGTTATTGGTCATTTTATATGTTTCACAAGCAGAACCCGGGAAAAGAATCAGATGTCCGTTGCCATCCAACGCTTTCCGTCCTCGGCGGGAAGCTAGTTGCTGGTAATGTTCGTCGAAGAATGTCAGCGAACTTTCGATCAGAGGTAAATAAGGGGTAATATCAGCATTTGCATAGTTCTTTGTTTCCAATATCATTTGGCAGAATTCAAGAACCGTATCCCATTCATATTCCAGCCAGGCATTATATTCCAATCCTTTGTCGAACCAGTCCGGTCGTTTGAAACCATATTCTGCGGGGTTCGGCAAACCGAAATTTTCGATCTGCTCGCTAAAGCAAGCTCCATCATGTTGCCAATATATACGGCTTCGCAGTTCTGCATTTTTCAACATGCGGTTATAAAAATCAAACTGGGAAGGCATCATATCAAAGTCTCCGCTTTTCAGCATCGGCCAGTATACTAAACGTTGATTCTGTGCAGTCATTGTGCCACCTCCCCATTTCCGGTAGTCGGGAGTGAAAGATTGTTTTTCATCGACATGGCAAGGATCAAAGGTAAATAGTCCGCCATTGAATTTAGTCGGTACGCTGCCATAAGCATTACATCCTAGCATATAGCGGAAAAGGGTGTAGTTTCTAGTTATTTCTTTTGCTTCCCCTTCTGCTTCGATAAAACTGCGTTGCCAAAAGGAATTCCACCACGAACGGGTCTGTTTTTTATCCTGTATGATAATCTTCGATGAAACTTTACCTTTGGGGGCTATTCTTTGCAAAGCAGTTTGTAGTCCCTGCTCCCATTCTTCTATTGTTTCTGTCTGGTCTGTATGTAACACAATACAGATATGTTCTTTCCGGGCTGCTTTGGAAGAACGAAACTTCCAGGCACGATAGTCTGTGCCGGCATATACATCATCCGCAGTGCCTGCAAATTCTAAGTTTTCGCCAAAAAGAGTTCCTCCGAAAGTCAAGTTTTTCAAAGGATTCATCATTTGAGATTTGACTTCGTTCATTCCTTGTTGAGCTACAACTACATCAAAAACGGTCTGTTCGGGATTGCGATGATAAAACAGAAGTTGGTTCCTTTTTATTGAAGTCCTATTTGTTTCAGCCTTTCCTGTTGAATCAGTAATTTTGTCTAAAGAAATAAAGTCGGACTCCGTCACAGTACCTTTCGGGGGAGCCCATTTGTAGGAACACTGTTGCCCCTCTCCTTTTCTGACAGGTCGTTCCTGATAGCGCCAATTTTCATAAAAGACTTCAGTCTGCAACGGTTGTGCATTTGTTACCTCTACATGTATAATCGGATGAAAAACATCTACCCAAAATTGTATCTGTGTGTTTCCTGCCGCGATTTCTACATATCCGTCTTTCAGCTTCAACTCCTGACGAAAATCTTTAGCGTCTTTGAAAGGATTGGGCGACAGGCGGAGACGTACACGCCCTTGTTTTAACTGGCAGTTTTTTTCGTCGAATGTGCCGCTACGGCTCACATAGAACATAACATCACCGTCTTCTACCCATATATTCATCCCGATATCTCCACCGCCACAGGGCATAGATTCAGAAGAATTATGACTGGGAGTATTCCAAATGACATTGGCATGCTGACTCCAAAGAGCCGACACGCCAACAAACAGTATGGTTATAATCAGATAAAATCTCTTCATATATTTTTCATATTTTACCTTGTTTATTTGCGATTACCAATCATCTGAACGAAAAGACCCTAAAGGCAATCCGTCGCAATATACATCTCCTTCCACATAGTTTTCAAAACAATATCGAACAGCTACCGGGTGCGGCACTTTATCGCTTTTCACTAGCATCTTACTACGTTCTATCCATGCTTTGGCCGGGTAAAAAACTTTATCTTCGCCGGCTACCTGAAAGTTTTTCGATTCGAAACAGTTCTTGCCGCTAATCCACATATTGGCACGTTCGAAGCTGACAACTACGGTGTCGTTCTTTATTTCAATGCTTTTATAATAAGGACTTTCGCCATTCACGCCTTCCACTCCATACGTTTTAGTTAAAGCCAAAAGTGCCAGGCGTTCGCCTGCAACCTGTTTCTTTGCGGGATGGATACCTTTTTCCATTCCTGCATCCAATAATACAGCCATACCGCTGTTAGCTACACGATGTTCTACTTTTGCCTGTGCCTCCCGGAGATATGCCGAATTTATCACTTCCTTTCCTTTTTCGGTAATAATCCCGTAATCATACGGAGCTATCTGGCAATAATAGAAAGGAAAATCCCCCTGTTTCCATTCGGCACGCCAACCGTTAATCAATCGGGTAAACATATCAGCATACGTATGGGCACGATTCCAGTTATCTTCTCCCTGATACCAGATCACTCCTTTCATGGTCATACCGATTAACGGATGTAACATACCGTTATAAAGCACGGTCGGAGTACGGTTTTTAGATTTTATGTCGGCTTCCGTTTGAGGAATCTTCGCTTCCGGAAAGGCTTTCAGCCAGTCTGCCGTCATCCATGCTTCACAGGCGGAACCACCCCAGGCTGCTACAACTAATCCGACCGGAACATCTAATATTTCATTTACCAGTCTCCCGAAATAATAGGCTGTTGCACTGAAATCACGGACACTAACCGGATTGGCTTCTTTCCAGGAACCGATAACGTCATTCTGCGGAGTGAATGTAGAAGTACGTTTCACCGTAAACAGACGGATTTGTGGATTCTTGCTGTGAAGAATGTCCATATTGGCATTTTCTACCGGTTGGTTTTTGAATCCTTTCATCGGCATTTCCATATTACTTTGTCCGGAACAAAGCCAAAGTTCGCCTATCAGAATATTATTCAGTGTCTTTTGGGTTCCATCATCAAAGGTCACAGTATAAGGACCTCCCGCTTCGGGAGTAGCTACTGTCAGTTTCCATGCCCCATTTTTATCTGCTGTTGCTGCATATTGTTTTCCATTCCAACTAGTGGTCACTGTTACTTTTTTATAAGGAGTCGCCGTCCCCCAAAGGTTTGCATTGGTCTGTTGCTGCATCACCATGCCATCAGAAAAAATAGCCGGTAGCTTTACTTCTGCGTGTGTTGACAGGCAGGCAGCAAGCAGAAAACCTGCCAACATTGCACCTGTTTTAATAATTGAACTTTTCATACTTTAGCTATATTATAATGAATTGGGCACGGATTACATGGATTGCGCTGTTACTTTATGTAATACGATTCTCATAAACCGTGTAATCCGCGTAATCCGTGCCTTAAAAATCTATTTTATTCTGTGGTAGAAAAACTCAAAGGTCCGAGTAATCCTGCCGGAAGCAGCGTTTTCTCTGCCCTGCGATATTTTGCATTAGTCCAAATGCCATCAAACGGCGCTTTTCCTTCATCAGCTCCTGCCAGTGCATTCGCCCATGTATTTGTAACCTCTATTTCAAGCTCATTAATTCCTTTTTTCAAGGCACCTGTAATATCTGCACGATAAGGAGCTGTCCAGATTGTGCCACAATCTACACCATTCACACGAACAGTTGCCAAATTATAAACTGTTCCCAGATTCAGATAAATCTGTTGGTCTTTATTCGGTTTATTTTTCCAGCGAAAAGTGGTTTTGTAGGTCGCTGTCCCCGAATAATAACGTATCTGTTCGTCCGATTCTTGGCTCCAGTCGAAGAGTTTTTTTCGTGTGAGCGTTTTTTTGTTAGCTGCAAAAGTTATAGTATATTCCTTTGCTTCCAACGCTATGTTTAAAGGCTCTTTGGCTGTATCTTTTTTCTCCTTTTGCAGTTGGAGAGAGGATTCTCCATAGCCTTCATGTACTCCCTCCGCAGGATATACGATGAATACGGACTCGTTAGGAGCCAATGTGAGAGTAACTTCCGTCCGGTTTCCGTTGATACGATAGGAAGGATGAATATTCATCTCACCCGTCACCGGGTTCCAACATTCCGGTTTCTTACCGTTAATACGCATACTTGCAGTAAACGTGCGTGTTTCGTCCTTTTGGTTGGCGACGAAATAGAGTTCACCAAGTTCGCCACGACGATGCGTCCAGGCAATATCTTCCGGCACAATCATGTCACGTTCCAAGCCATACACGGAAAAATCTTCTTCTGTATATGGTAAAGAAGGAACCAAAATGCCAGCTTCTTTTAGTTCATTGATTTTCTTCTGCACTTCCGATGACAATACAGGTTTGGGATTCATTGGACGCGAAAGAGGCAGTACCAATACTTTATAACTTGCTCCACCCGGCAACGTTATTCGTCCATTTTCTGCTTTCGCCAAACGAAGGATTGCATCTTTATTAAAACTATCATATGCATATCCACGAAGCGGATTCACCCATTTCTCCGGATCAGCCATGTTAGCTGAATGGGTAACACCTACCGGACGTACACGTAAAGGCTGTCCCTCATTGGCCAGACGGATGCGTTCACTTTCCACTCGTTCCGCACCGAAGATTCCCGGCAGAGAGGGAACTAATCGTTCCGGTAATATCGAACGCCTCGGAACTTCTTCACCTGTAAAGACTGCGATGTCTGTTACCGGATGCCCATATTGCAACAACGACTGGCAACGGGTAGCATATTCGGAAAAGGCTTTTGCCCCTTTATCCCACCAGGTCTGATCCCGTTGGAAGAAAAGTCCGATGCCATCCAATGTCATGCCGGGTTTGCGGTCCAGCCAGGGATTATGTACATATACATGGTAGAAAAGACGGTTGATTCCTAATGCATAATTACGATCCAACAAGGCTTTCAACATTCCGGGGTATTCATCCCACGTGCCACGCACTTCGGTGAATCCTTCAGCCTGAATAATATTCTTTCCGTAGATATGCGCTCCGCTAATAGCATCGAGCATATCATTCGGTTTGTCATGTGTGGGACTGTTCAACCAAAATTCACCCATCGGAAGATCTACTTTTTGATAATGTAGTAGACCATCGCTTACCATCGTCGGAGCTACACATTCTGCCGAGAATTGGCAATCATATTCTTTCGCACAGTCCGCCAATACCTGATAGAACACATCTACGACGAGTTCTGATATGGTAGTACGTACGTCTCGCAGAATCTTTTCACTTTGTTCGACACTTTCCATCGGAATACCTGCCAATAGAGGTAGATAAGGCATCAAATCGTAGCCACGACGTTTCTGAAATTCAATAGCGAAACGTTTATTCCAGTTTTGGCTGCCACATTCCCAACTGTCGACATGCATATATTTCAGTACGCGACGAGCTATTTCGGGATTGGTCTTTACAAATGCCTGCGCAAACCAGTTATCGAATTGCTTCCGTACCGTTTTCGGGTTAAACTTATCACATTCCAATCCTTTTCCACCTCCCGCTGTCGCATTGGTATGCCCGGTAGCTGTATGTCCCATGCGAAGTAATTTCCATTTTCCTTTGGGGAGAGTGGCGGTCAATGTTTTTCCATTCGAATGACCGGTATATTGCTTTGTTAGATTGATGACTTGTGAAAGTGAATAGCAATCCTGTTTCCCAACTTCCTCTTCTTTAGTCGCTTGAGCAACACGCCATACCAGTCCGGCTTTTCCTTCCCATTGGTTCAGACGGGCTTCCCGGTGCAGGCGTAATTCTTTTATTTTCAGATTGGGCTTCCACTTGGCAGCATCCATATCTTCACTTCCCGGTTCGCTCCCTTCAGGAGTCCAGTAGAAACGGAAGAAACGGGCAGTAGTCGGAGGAATACTATGAGTTGAATTCTCATCCGTATTCTGCCATCCCTGACGGGCAGGGACCAACTGCTTAACCAAACGATAATTCACTCCGTCGTCACTGGCCATTACTTTCAAGCGGTGTGCCTGATAATTATTACCAGTTAAAACGATTTCGATGTTCCGGCAAGTGAAGGGTTGTTCGTATTCATACTGGATATAACAAGGATATGAAGAACGGATCACTCCCGCCGCATCCATATTCACTGTTTGAGCTGCTTTTATATTTCCTGTCGTGGCTAGATTGACACAGGTAATTTTTGCCTGCATCTCGTCCGCTGCGTCTTCTACCGGCAAAGCGAATAATGCAATATCTTCATAATAGTTTTCATAGGCTTCCGGTTGTGGCAAGCGAATAGCCATCAACTTTCCTCCGTTTACAATCGTATCGCTCCAAACCACTTTCTGCATAGATTCTTCAGG
>ENA-OQHL01001232-OQHL01001232.1-human-gut-metagenome-genome-assembly--contig:-NODE-1232-length-13725-cov-3.091925_pt1 | contig 13725 bp, 22 predicted proteins | sample MGYA00242565_ERZ504723 | MGnify/ENA primary metagenome ERZ504723 (study PRJEB26092, sample SAMD00036211) | human gut metagenome | host: Homo sapiens | study: EMG produced TPA metagenomics assembly of... | reverse complement strand
GATGGTTGGAAAAAATCGCAATGTATTTGATAAGTATAGCTGTTGATTTTGGGAGCAGCTATATTTCCTATATCCAATGATTACAATATATATTTCAAATTTTAAAAGGGAGATTCTATGGATGGATTTTTTTATTATATTAATTGATCTGGTTGTTATTGCACTTGGGATTGTAGATGTTCGGTTTGGTTTTATATGTAGAAGGGAGCAACATCAAAATAAAATGAATGCACAGATTTATGTTGGGGATGGGAAGATAGTATGGATTTTTGGGCTTATCAGTTGGGTGGCTGGAATTTTGGAAATGATACTTTTACTTGTTAGTTTCAATGAGTTAGCATTTTATATATGGCTGCTTATATGCATTATGGCACAGTGGGGGATGACGGCATTTCTATGGCAGCACTATTGTTATTCGGCAGTGTATTTATATGGGAAAAAGATTTATTTTTTTGACAAAAGAAGAAAGCGGAATATAGGGTTAGAAAATAAAGTAGGGATAAAGGCAGCATTAGGAAATACAGTATATGCCTTTTTTGACGAAAATGATAATAAGTTATTCGAAATTCAAATGAAAAAGAAAAATGCAAGTGAATTAATGCAGCTTATCAAAAACGAAATAAGTAATAGAAATCCATGATTTTTTGGAGGTGGCATAAGGGGAAAAATGACCAATTTTATATACATTTTCATGATAATAACACTGATATGCATAGGTGCGGGTATAAAAGCATTTAATAGTGAGGATAGCGATACAAAAACTACAATAAAAAATATTCCAAATGGAATAAAAAAAGTTTTGCTGATTGGTACAAATGTTCAGAAAACAGATATTACAATTCTGATCGGAACAATTATTTATTTAATGTTTACAATTGGAGTGATTTGCATTTATGTATTTGCAAGTCATGAAACAAAAGTTGAATTGCAATATAAATTGTGTGTGGCATTAACTGTATATATTTTTTCCTGCGACGTTATTTCATGAAATGGATGCAGATGGAAATATATTCAGATGCAGACTTGATCGTTTTGGCAGAATCAAAAGAGTCTGGCAAAGGGAAGTAGAAAGGGAATATGAAAAATGCAGAGTCACTCATAAAAGAAAATAATGTAGTTATGGCATATGGAGAATTATTTAATATGGAATCAGAGTTTTGGATTTCAATATTAGCAGAAATTGAAAAGCCGATTTTGTGCATATCTGCGGAAGCCGACTGGAATTATAACGGCGAAGAAATAGCTCAACATGTACAGAATGAAAATGTAAAGTTTAAAATATTGCCGGATGTAGATGCTACGATGAGACTGGGGTTTAGAAATCATTTGGCAGCTAATAATTTGACATATATGGGTTATCTGATCGAAAAGGGTAACAAACCAGAGGATGGAAAAGATATACCCTGTTATGCAGAAGATATAGGAAAATGTATTATGGAATATATGGAGCATTTGCAGTGAAAAATGAGTGATTAGGTGATTGGGTTTGGATTTCGGAGGCAATTGCCTATTTGATTGTAATATTGGAAATTGTTACGATCACTGTCCTTGACATTAAGGATGCAAAAATAAATATTGATTTTGATGGAAAGGAGTAACTAAAATGAACGAAGAAGAAAAAATTGTGTGCTCTGGGAAGACAGTTTTTTCCGTTTATAATGGGTTTATTTTTCATGGGTATGGGAGTAGGTGTTTTTTTCCCTATATTGATTTCAATGGCAACATATGAAGTTAAAGGCATATTCAGTATCTGCTTAATATTATGTGTTTTAGAAGGAAGTTATTTCCTTTTATTTTGGCACAATAAACAAATTATTTTTACATGGAATGAAATTATATATCGTTCAATCTTTGGAATAGAAAAAAAATATTCTTGGGAAGATGTTAAAACTGTGTGCTATAAGTCTATAGGAAGAGGGGCAAATAGGATTCTTATTCAGACAGATAAAAAAATATATATTGAAACGGGAATGATGAAAAATGTGAAGATGTTGAGAGAGTAATAAAAGAAAAGGGTTATTTACAAGTAAAAATCAAATAGGTATAGCAATTGAGAGTAGATTTTATTAGAATAATTTTATTGTTATAAAGCCTTGGGAAGCGGCGGAAGCCGGACAGAGGACAGAAGATATGATGCCGGAGTTGATTTTGTTAAAGAATTGACTCTGTTAAAGCAGGAATGTCATACTATATTTGGCAAGCATTTTCAAATTTTGGAGGGGTTTCTGTGGGAGGTTGTGTTTATATTGTAGCAGATTATGCTTCTAAAAAAATATTTGAAGGATGTCCTGCAAGTGAATAAGTAGTCACGCTATGTTTCATAATAAAAGGAAGTTGAGGAGGGAATATTTCATCAATTGCCCATGATGAATGTGAAAAAAATGGTAGTATATTATAGTTTTGTATTTTACTGTATGGTAATGTTTAGTTTTATTGCTTGCATAATACTCTTATGTAAAGCTTTTGGCGGAGTTATATTCGAGGTTCAGACTTATATAAACAGCAAAAGAGAGGTAGAGGTATCGCCAAGAGGAACCCGGATATTTTCTAAGTGGTTTGCTGGAATATTAGGGATATTTTTTATTTATATTCTGGCTGGGTACTATATGCCGGTTATTCTTTACACACCCAGAATTTTATCAGGAGTATCTATTGGAATACAAGGGGAGGTATTGTCAAACCATCAGGAAGAAATTGCATTTATCTGGATAGCAGTCGCATGTTTCTTATTTGTACTTACTGGAAGAAGATTGTTACTTGCCCTGACCCAAAGGGTGCAGATAAAAAGAAAGCGTACAGAAATCTATTTATGGGGAAGAGAATATTGGATTTTACTTTTGGTACAGGCATTAGCAACATCAGTGTGTCTGTTTGTATTAGTGGGTTCTCTTACCGGCGGTTATACGGAGGCGGTTGAGAAAATATGGAAAATTTCTGCATGGGCTGAATATATTTTGGCACTGATCAATGGAATGTATACACATCAAAAACTATTTATTTTCGATAATGGGGTAGTTACATATCATAAGTATCAGAAGGAAGGATTTGGGGAGAAAGAAGATTTAGAAATCGTCGAAGATGACAGTGACAGGATTTTGATCAGATTTAAGGGTGAAAATAAATTTGAATTGGAATGTGGTACACCACGGGCAAAAGAAGAGTTAATACATGTACAGAAAATGTTGGCTGAAAAAAAGGCGGAAAAGACGATAGAAGAGACACGCACCGATGAAGAAGTATCTACGGAAAAAAGGAATACGGCAGTTGATAGTGCAGGAAAAGTAGAACAAAAAATAGAATTACACAGTCTGGAAAATGACAGTAAAGTACAATTGGCAAAAGAATGGTTTATGGTATGCAAAACAAAAAATAATATGCAAATGCTATATTTATGGAAAGGAACCGAGAACCGGCATATAACGACTGCAAAATGGAGTATAGAGCATAAGGACGGAGAATTGAATATTAAGGGAAAAATTACATTTGCCCAGATATTTTTAATACTATTTATAATAGTTGAAATTATATTTGCAGCAGGGTTTACGTTTTTTGGAATAGCTGCGATATTAGATAATGACATGGTATTCGGGGAAAAAGTATTGTTTGTATGCTTTATGTTAGTATTGGATCCAATGTGTATCTTCTTATGTTATGTGATAAATAAGATTTTCAATGTAGAGCCTGTTAAATACCTGTATAAATATTTGAACAATATTCAGAAAAAATAATTGTAATCACACATTTTTTGAAAACAGAAATATCTGGAGGGCAGGTAGAATATCGAATAACAAGCAGTATTGCTTCTAATCCATCAGGAACCGGAAGAGCAGACATCGTATATTTTAATACTGTTATAATCCCAAGTGTGGAATACCCTGACAAGGAGATTGTATATCATGTATATGAGAATGGATTGATTAACTATTATTATAGAAAGAAAAAACACAAGAAAAACCAGCTACATCATCATGAAAAAGTAAAAGAACAGGAAAAGGATTATTCTGGTTTAGAGAGGATAGGAAATTTTTGCATTTGGAAGTGCACTTTTTTTAGGTGCAGACAGTTCTTTTTGTGTGATTGCATTTACTGGTAAGAAGAGGGACAATAGTTGTAGCATGAATTAGCTGTAAATAAATATTAAAAGTAAGGAAGGAATAACAATGAACGACAAAATAAACAGAGGACAACTTGTCAGAACATATATCGGAGAAGGACTTGCGCCTTTTAAATTTGAATACAAAGGATATCATGGGGATAGCTGGAAATTTGAACGAAATATGAAAGGTGCAGTTCAGACAATCTCTATCTATCCATATCGTTTTGACCAGAGCATGATAACGTTTGAGTTATATACAAATGTAAAAAATTCGGAGTATGTAAGTAAAATTGGAACCAATGTGGTATCAGCCAGTATGCTGGATGGAATTGTATCCAATGGTCAGATGCGTGGTTACTGGCAGTATGGGAATGAACAGGAACTGATTCAGGTGTTGGGTGAGATGAAAGATGTTCTCATAAAAAAGGGGATGAAAATATTAGTTGAGTTAAGTAAGGGACTGGAGGAACCGGATACTGCCGAAATGTACCGGGAAGTTTATTTTCATCATGATGAATTATGCGAAAAATTTATGGAAAAGACAGGCATTGTGGTAACAGGATTTGATGAGGAGAATATCGACCGGTGGTTTGAAGTAATAGAAGAACGTACAGCAATATTAAAGCAGGGTGATTACGAGGATGCAAAAGAGGAACTGATGGAGATTGCCGCATTTCTCGGAAATCAGCTTGTAAAATATCTTGGTGGACGCTGGTTTCATTATTTGTCAGAAAATCATGAGAGCTGTGGGGTTGAAGGGTGTAAAACGTTAAATCCGGGACTAAATTGCCTGAGTGTGGTAGTTGGTGGATACACCCAAAATGGGATGAACTGGGTTAAAGAAAGTATTGTGGATATGTGCGAGAAGCGTAGGAAATAGTTGAGAAAGTATTTAATGAGTGAATCAAAGGTATGTTTTAGGTGGAAACATGGACAGAAAATAACAGCGAATGATCTTGTACTTGCACTGAATGAGGCATATGGATTAGTGATGGATACGGATGATATTTTCAGATGTTATCAGTATAAAGTAATTGTCAGTAACAGAACGGTGTATAAAGAGTTTGAAATTGCAGCATAGAGAAATCAAAAGAATAGAAAGTTAAGAGGAATATAGTTATGTTGTCTTATAATAGTATTGTCTATATTGCATACACTTTGGTTTTGATTGTAATAATTACATGTTTGACATACATGAATGCTGAGGCATGTTCTGGTTATGATCTGGTAGAAAAAACTGAAATGCAGGATGAACGAATCGGAAAAATATATATGGGTTTCTGTAGTGTGTTTATAACAGTGGTAATGGTTGTATTTTCTATAATTTGGCCACCAGTTCTTTTGGATGTGCCGGAATACCTTAGCGGAACTGGCGAAGCGGTAACGGGCACAATTACAGAGTTTACAGACAAAATCAGACCGGTTGAAGGAGAATGGGCATTAGTATCGGCAAAAATACAGGACGAAAATAACGAAAAAGATAGTTTCTATAAAAAAGACATATTTTCCATATGTGCAGGTAGGAGATCAGGTGACAGTAAGTTACTTACGCCATTGTAAAATGGGAATGGTTCAGGAAGTAAATGGAAAGCCATATGCTTTAGAACGAAGGGCAAATAAAGCATTCTATATCATAATAATGATTTTATTACATTTGTATTTCATTGCGAGGATGCTGCTTGTATTAAAAGAAAGTATAAAATCTGAGAAAAAGTACAAAGTACATATCCATAAGGGAAGGTGTATCACATGGATCTTTGCGGCAGAAATGATAAATGCATTGGGTTCTATCATACTGGCAGCGTCTATGGTGGGGAAATGTAATACTGCAGTAAAAATAATTTGGAATATTCTGGTAGTAGTTTTTTATATACTTATATTTGGCTTATTTATGGAAGACCGCTACATATTAAAAGTGAACCGTAAACGCATTTTCTATTGTGACCGAAAGCTGAGGTATTTGGGACAGGCAACTGAAATAAAAGGTGTAGAAAGAAATGGAAAACAGATTGATGTTATATTAGAAAATGAAAAAAGACTTCCTGTTTATGATATAGAAACGAGTAATGGAATGGAAACAGATTGAAATCCTGCAGTTATGGATTCAATTGACCAATAGAATGGTATGGATTGGGTAAAAGAAATTTTTTTGGAAAGATGTAAAAAGAAAATTGTAAAGAACAGTTACAATATTTCAAAAATGTGATTGCAATATAATATTGGTAATCTTAAGGATGCCGTGGATATTGATGGACATGTAAATCAATTTATATGTGCATTTACATAAGAATCTGGAGGAGAAAAACATGTTAGCATTTCTTGTAACGTTAATAAAAGTAATAGCTCCGTGGGTGGCAGCAGCGGTAGTGATTCATTATCTGAATGTGTATAATGAGAAAAAATATCCGGAGTTTTATGTTTCGGATGACAAAAAGACTCCACAAAGTTTATTTGAGAATTTGGAAATAGGGTATCCGTTTGAACTGGCTTTCATAATGTATATTTCATTGATTTTCTCTTTGGGGATTATCATAGGGGCATATGTCGACGGACAACTGGATTGGTTTGTTGGCATATTAGGTGGTGCATATAAGTTGTTGTCACTCTATGCGGTTTTAGGCACGCACGTCTGGAAAATCTGGGTGAAGGGCGACAAAATCATCTATCGCAGTTACATAGGCATAAAGCATTATTATACATTTGCAGACATTACAAGAATAACGGAAAGATTAGATGGTGGGTATGAATTTTATTCCGGGAAGAAAAAGCTTTTCAGGATTGATAATAATCTGTCAGATGGCGCAATATTAGCAGGAAAGCTGCAAGCTAAGAAAATTCCATGCGACAAAGCGGGAATGACCGTTGATAAATTTACATTAAAAACAAGGGGCGTTTATAAAGCTGTTTCCGCAATGTCAGTAGGCTTTTTCTGCTGGATGGTATGGGTGATGATCGAGCAGAATGAGACAAATATAATATTCTTCCGTCCGATGCTTGCATTAGCTGTCATTTCCTTGATTATTTTCATAGACCTTATAACTGACAGATTTTCAGTAAATGGAACAAGAGTGACACGCAGACGCGGACTGATCGTGAAAAAATTTGACATCAGTGAAATTGAGAGTACGAGATTGAAAAAAGGATTGTTCGGTGAAAAAATTGAGTTCTATGTGAAAGGAAAGTGTATCGCAAAAGTCTCGACGAACAACCAGCCGTATGATTTACTGGACAAGCGCATTAGAAAGGAACATATTTTGCGTAAAAGATAAAACATATAATCAGAATTGTTGATTAATTATTCCAAAACATACAAATGGTGGCAATAAAACATACAAATAGCTTGAAAAAAACAGCACAAATAGATGTAAAATAAACAAAAGAGTAAAGACAAAGTCAGGAGAAAAGGATGAGGGAGAATATAATTCAGAAAAGAAAAATTTCTGCTGCAATCTGTGAGGAATGGCTTGAACGGGACAAGGTATTGAGTGGTCGGCAGAAGGATGCCATTCGTCAGTACGTTAGGATGCATACGGACAAGCCGGAGGAACTATATCAAATTTACCATGCGATGATTCGTGGAGAAAATTATAAGGCAGAGACATTGGAAGTATTAATGGAGGAAGGACAGCCGGTTATAAAAATTGCCGGGAATGAAATCAGGGCGGCATTCGAGCAATTGAAGGATTTTGTTCAAAAGCTGATATTGCTTACAGAAAGAACATTGCCGCTGGGAAGTGTTGTGGAGGTTGATATACGGGAATTAAAACTGGAAACAGAAAAGCCGGTATCAAGTATTAAAGCAGTGATTGTGGATAGGTTTATGAAAAAGGAAACGGAAAAGCAATATGTGCCGTATTGTGGGATCATTTATCCGTTTGGGGATTCAAAAAAGCAGCTGTTTTTCACGGAACAGGCAATCCACACAGTAATACACTATGGTTATACAGACAGGCAGGAAGATGCGTATGTTGCATTGATAAAGCGGGAGATTATAAAAAAAGGATATAGTTCCTACAGTTTTGCGGAGGCAGAAGATGACAAAATCAGAATGTTACAGTCAGATATCAATCTGTAATGCAGGGATTGAGGAAGATCAGAAAAAGATCAGGGAATGGGAAGAAAAAATTGATCTTTATGAGAATACGAACAGACGCCTGGAACGGGGACAGGAAAATATGGCTGATTTTTGTTCTTGTCATAGCAGGAAAATCCGTCAGGCAAGAGATTATTTTCCGCAGGTAAAGTATGTAGAAGGTTATGTTCAGGACATGACGGAATATCTTCAGGGTGCAGAGTATAACAGTGTGAATGGAAAATTTGATGGCGCAATAGCAACAATCAACAGAAAAAAACAGGAAGCCATATCGGAAATAGAGAAGCTGAATGAAGATATCAGGAACAAACAGAACCGCATAGTGCAGATGCAGGATGAGATACGGGAGATTGAGCGGAGGGAAGCAGAAGAAAGGCGGAGAGAAGAAGAACGGCGCAGGGAAGAACAAAGAGCCAGAAACAGCAGGATGGCATCAGGATTATAGAGAGGCAGGGAACAGAAACATGCAGAGTTTAGGATATGATCTTATTGTAGATGATGACGGAATTATACAGGAAGCCGGGAAAATCGTAGAAAAAACAGAAGATTTCGAGCAGAAACTGGGGGAGCTGTCAGATATTTTATCAAATGTGCTGGATGATGCAATTATGCAGGGAAACACAGCGGAAAATCTCATGCTGTTTGCAGATGAAGTGCAGGGGTTACGGTCAGAAGCACAGGAGATAGCGGAGCAGGTCAGGAGAGCAGTGGAAAATTATGTTACATCTATGGATGAAGCAGACAGTTATGTTTACTAAAAGAGGAGGGAGCAATGGCGGGAATAAAGATTGATCCGGAAATGCTGGATATCTATTTGGAATCGTTGAACAAGCTTATGGCAGGCAGCGAAACGGACGGAGGCAATGCCAGACTGGAAGTATCAGGCGCAGGAAAGACAGAGGATGGACTGGTACGATATAATGAGGAAGTCAACAAGCTGGGAGATGATCTGAGGGAATTGTATGGAAATGTGGGGGAAATACTTGGCAGGATCAGGGATGGAACACTGGAGGCAGATATTTACGGAGCAGAGAGCATAAAAGCAGAAGCTGTGACGGAGAAATGGAGTGATCTGGGATGGTGAGGGATTTTTCGCAGAAAACAGTACAGGAACTGTATGAGACCATCCGTGTGAACGTGGATGAAGAAGAGCAGTGGAAAGTATTTGACTTTGTAGAAGATTTTTTTATGGAAGAACTGGAAATCGGAGATTATATCAATGATATTAACAGTTACCATTTACATATGTTTGACAAACATGATGTGACAACAAAGAAGTTTGATGCTATAGTAGAAAAAGCAGGGAAAGTGGATGCAAACTATGCGGCACAGATAGAAGGATACTGCAGCCTGCTTGGAGAATACGGGAAAAAATTTGAGGCTGTATGTGCCATGCTGCAGCCGGAGAAACTGAGATTATCCCCGGATAAATACCGCGAAAAACTGGAGGGGATCAATACCGGCTATCAGAATGCCAAGGATACCCACGAGCAGGAACAGTCGGCTTATGAGGCAGAACTGTATGAGATAGAAACTGCCTGGCATAAAAAAATGCTGGACAAAGCGGAAGATTATCTGATACGGAGTGCTGAATGTGTTGTCCTTGGTAATTTTACAGATGAAGTGACGCTGCTTGGGGTGGCGGGACAATATACGAATCATTTGCCGATATGATGTCACCGGAGGATGCAAAAAGATATTTGGATTTTCTGGAGAATGGAAGCAGAGAAGGATTGACAAGTGCCGAACTGGCAGATGCATTGCTGGTATCCCAGAAAGTTGGATATGAGGATGTATGGGATTTAAGGAATGTGGGAGATGCGCTGGAGAGTGGTAGTAAGGGTGGCACATCAACAGTTCAAAAAGTCTTTACAGATAATCCTTTTGATGAAGCGGGAAATTTAAAACCTAATATTAAATATCAAACGGGTGAATTCAAGTATAATTATGAAACAGATGCTAATGGAAGGATATCTAATTGGAATACTGATAATCTGCAATTAACGGAACGAGATGGTTGACTAAATTATAACTCAGATTCTCTAGGAAAAATTGAAGGAGATCATGCAGGACACTTAGCGGGAGATAGGTTTGGTGGCTCACCAGAACGGGATAATATTGTATCTCAATCACAAAATGTTAATTTAAGTCAATATAAAAAAATTGAAAATCAATGGGCAAAAGCTATAAGTGAAGGAAAAGAGGTAACGGTAAATATTGATATTAAGTATGATGGAGACGGTTTCCGTCCTATAGAATTTAATGTAGAATATACAATTGATGGTGACTTCTTTAGTCAAAGTATCCTAAATTAATGGAGGAAATGCAATGGGAAAAATGTTTGAAGACTATTTTTCAGAAATACAAGCGGATATGGTGTCAATTTGCTTGGAATATGTGGAAAAAAGAGCTGAGAAGATTTATATTTATTGTTCTTTTGAAGATGGTATGATATCCAGTGGTTTCTTTTATAAAGTTAATAGTAAAATTGTAAAGAAGAACAAACTAAATGACGTTATAGTAGATGGGCAAAAAAAATATGATGTCTCAATACCTAGACAAAAGGGTGCTATTAATATTATTAATGATGATATAAAGGCTCTTAAGAGATTATGTCAAGAGCATCAAAAAGAAATGCCAACACAGATTAAATTAGTATATGATGTTATATCTGATAGAATAAATGCCGATTATAGTTATGATATAATATTTAGTGATGATCAAAACAAGACAGCATATGATGTTTTAGATGAATGGTATCAGTTAGAAAAAAGTAATGAAAAATAATTTTTAAAGGTCGGCACAGAAAATAAAATATGTTGATTTCAACTGAGATGAAATTGTATTACGATAATAGTATCAGGAAAATATGACAAAAACACAGTATCAGCGGTATTTATAAGACTTTCAAAAGCCATGAAATACAGCTGATTCTCTTTGTTCATTTTTATAAGTACGCTAACTTTATTAAGTAGGCAAAAACAGAGCTGCGTCATAAAAAGTTCTTTGGTCAAAGAGAAAGTTATGTGATAGTACATTTCTCCCGTATGGAAATGTGGGGGAAATCTTGGCAGGATCAGGGATGGAACACTGTTCAAAAATGCAGATAAAGTCAGTGTGGTGGCGAGAAGTACAGATGGTGCCGGTGTGCTGGCAAAGCATGCAGATGAGGCAGGAGCATGGCTGCACGGGGGAAAAGTGTTCAGGTATTCGGATGAGACAGCCGAAGCAGTGGCATCCGGAGAAAAGCTGTTAAAGGAAAGCGGGACAATATACGAATCATTTGCCGATATGATGTCACCGGAGGATGTGAAAAGATATTTGGATTTTCTGGAGAATGGAAGCAGAGAAGGATTGACAGGTGCCGAACTGGCAGGAGTGGAAATGGCAGATACAATATGGAAGTATTATAGGAAGATAGAATAATGTATCGAGCAGGTAATGTTCAAAATCCATATGGAAGATGGTTTACGAGTGAGGATATAATGTTATGCAAACTTATATAGATGTATCGTGGACTTTTGAAGTTGTAGAAAAAATACCGTTACAATAGATTGGAGATAGAAGAATGATAAGAAATGAAGATTTTTTGGAGTTACGAGAGTCGTATATAGAGATTGGCAAAATGGTACAAAAATATGGATATGGACAATATAACGGGATATTAAGAATTCTTATGGGACAAGTTAATTGTATTGACTCGGATGAGAACGATGGTAAAAAAATGAAATACTTGACAGAAAGCTATAGTAAACTGTTTGCTTTGAGAGGTGGATTGAGCGATTTCATTATTTATGATGCAGATGTTCAATTAAGAAATCAGTTGAATGAGAAGTATAATGACAAAGTGAAAAAGGTTTGGAACATTATGAAAGACTATATTTAATCAGCAGACACTACGTAAAGGAAATAAAAACAATTTCCAAAGGTATTCCGATTTTTATAGGAAGTGTGGAGCAGGATCCTTATACTTCTGCTGAAAATGTGAAAAAAATTGAAATGAATAATTTAGAACATGTAACCTGTCATTATTTTGAAAATACGGATTTTATATTGAGAACTTGTTGCGCAAATAGAAAAGTAACATATGATGGACGTCCTGTAAAAGAGATTTTGACAGGAAATGCAGAACTAAATGCCACTATACCAGAAACAATATTAGATTGGTTAGAAAGCAAATGCGGGTGATATTGATTTAAAAATGTATAAAAAGTTATGAACGATTAGCTTTTCCTTAGTTTTTTAGTTAGTGAAAATGTGAATTGATGTTATCATCATCGGAATTCCAACAGCTGAAAAAGAAGTCGTAAAAATTTCAACACTGTTGAGATGGTATATAATGGAATGATTTTAAATTGTGTGGCATATTCGGTTATAGAAGTGATTTTAAAATTAGTGGATAGAAGATAAGCGAGCTATATGCAGGAGGCGGTATTGTAAGTGGTGCTATTGAAATCGGAAGTGAAGTATTAAGTGGAGAAGACATTAATCTAAAAAAGATAATACTTGAAGCGTCAAAAGGAGCCATTGCAGGAACAGGAGCGGGACTTTTAGTTACTGCAGCAAGTAATGGATTGATTGATAGCACCGCTAATGCAATTGAAAAAATTAATTGATAAGGGAGTAAATATTAATCAATTAGATGAAAAGGAAAGAGTGCCCTTACAGTATTTGATTAACCTAAAACATACAGATGAGGAACTTGAACCGTTATATCAAATCTGGTTTGCACAGAACAGTATTTTGGTTAATCACAAGAATGCATGGGGAAAAACACCATTGGAAATTGCTGAGCAAATGCCGTATAGGGCAAGTTTATTGGAAAGGATGAAAAAGTATGAATAAAGTAGTCACTTTTATAACCGATGCTGGTGGAAGTATTGTTTCAAAAAATATATTGAGCCATAAGGGAAAGTTGAGATGGTGTGTTAGAGAAGAATCTGTAAATGATGTCGATAATGGTTGGAGATTTTTTTCTGATATTGACACAGAGGAGTATTTGAGTAAAGCGGATAATATGTGTATATGTGATTTTAATACAGTTGCCAATATTGAACCAGCAATCATTGCAATATATAATTGCAAAGTTGGAACGGATATAGAATTAGTAGAAGAGAATGGAAAGAAATTCTTTTTAGATAGTAATACTGGGAAAATATTCAAATTATAGTATTTAATTATGGTTATACTTTCGGACATCTAACAACCTATAACTCCTGCGCATCTATTAATTAACCGTCATGATTGCCCAGAAGCAATTAAGAATCCATGAAGTTAATTAATAGACACTTGTTAATTTTATTGAATGGATAAAGTGTTACAACCAGGAGCAAGAATAGATAGGTATGGAAGTGATTACGGTTCATTTACTTCGCTAGAAAGAACTCCGTATGAAATGAGAGCGGTTGCCAGTGTCACGGAAAGAGCAGAGCTTTGCGATTACCAGATCTTCCAGACTGGGTGTGTAGAACTGTACCTTTGTACCACCGAAAGGCAGCGGCTGAAGCCGATCTTGGAAGTTGTACGGAAAATTATC